>Ga0210395_10000267_pt1 | contig 41145 bp, 37 predicted proteins | sample IncBWH4OmetaG_FD_150861 | JGI IMG/M metagenome (GOLD analysis project Ga0210395, IMG submission 150861) | Forest soil microbial communities from Barre Woods Harvard Forest LTER site, Petersham, Massachusetts, United States - Inc-BW-H-4-O ...
TGACGGCGTTCCACCACGGCTCTCACCTCAGGGAATTATTCCATCCCAAAGGCTCGGCTTCAGGCCAGGCTTCCTGGGACGTGGTCTGCACGGGCGTTACCCGCCTTCGCCTGTCCCAGTCCAGGGATGCACCTCCCACCCCGGTCATAATGCCGGGAGACATGATGCCCAAGCCGCCCGAGAGCGGACTGCAAATCCGCCCGCGAGCACCGCACCCGCTCCACCTCACGGCTTGCCTCCGGAAGGCGTCCCTTGGTGAGCGGGATTTTCGCCTTCAAAACGATGCCGCGACGGTTGTCAAATGCGGTCGCTGAATTGGGGACGCGGTGTCCTTGTAAGCCATTGATGCGGCGGCTTTGTTGCCGTGAAACATCGGATCGCACGGCTTCGACGCACGATGCGGCCGCAGCCGAAAATCGATCAGGAATCTCGGAAAAGATTCGCAAAAGGCAATTTTTGCTTGAGCGCTCAAATAGTTCGTCATGCCCGCGCTCGTCGCGGGCATCCACGTCTTTGCGGCGTGCGTCAAACCAAAGACGTGGATGGCCGGAACAAGTCCGGCCATGACGCTGAGACACTCCCCAAATTGACGAAGCGGCTTCAGGTAATTACTTCCGCCGCATGCGCTCTGTTGACCTGAAAGACCTCAAAAACAGGCTCCGCGACTACATCCACTTCGCCGCGGCCGGCGAAGTCGTGCTTGTAACCGACGGTAACCGCGTCATCGCCGAAATCGTCCCACCGCAGCCGGGCCGCCGGCTGGGCGAGGCGAAGGACGACGTCATCAGCCGAGGCATAAGGGAGGGGTGGATTACGCCCGCTAAAAATCCGGGTACGGGGCCGCTGCCGCGCAAGCCGGTCATGTTGTTCGAAGAGCTAATGAAGGACCTCGACGAATCCAGAGCAGATCGTGATCTTGACGGCGCGGAAGATTAGCGACGGGCTAGGATTTCTTAAGCCGCACGCCGGGCTCATCGCCGTTGGTGAATATGACGCCTGCTTTTTCGAAAGCGTGCTGGATCGCCTCGACGGTGCGCGGCTTCAGCGTTTCGCCAGCCTCAAGTCGAGTGATTGTCGCTGTCGCGACTTTGGCCATGACGGCGAGATCGCGCACTCCGAGATGGAGCGCGGCCCGCGCCATTCTACACTGGGTGCCATTTATGAGCACGGTGTGATGTTTTGATATTGACGTACTAGATAAAACGCGTTAAATTAGCACACGGTCGTTAATATCGGATTCGCCGGAGTTACACCATGCCTGCGCGACGCAAGCGCGCGCGTGAACCCTTGCGCGGGGCCAACGCCGCTGCGGCGAAGCTCACGAGCCTCTGCCTCGACATGGAAGAGCCGCTCAACGAGGCGCTCGACGCGGCGCACGCCATACGCCTCATCGGCCACGGCTTGCGCGAATTCGCCAACCCCGCCGAAGCCGGCGCCGTCGCCGCGACCGCGTGGCTCATCTGCCAAAAATTCGAAGCACTGCGGCGAATGTGGCACGTCCTGTTCAAGGTCGCCGCACAGACAAGCCGTAAGGCGCAATGAACTGGATGGAGTCAATCGTCACCGCCGAACCGCGCGGGCTTCGCTGCGCTCAGCCCATCCTGCGCTTGCTTAGACTTTATTTGGCGGGGCTATCTTGACGATGCCGATGTCAAATCCCTTGTCGCTATCGTGAATCGTGATGATGGCGTCGAGTCCTGCCTTAACAGTTTCATTGCCTTTCGTATCTTCTAGCCAACGCAACACTCCTTCGCAAATATCGTTGCAGAAAATGTCGACTTGGAGCTGCATCGCGTTATTAGTGTAGTTGCCGTGAATTACGCCGTTGGCCGGCGGTGTAATAAAATGGAACTTAGAAAGTGCCACTCTCGCGCGTTGATTCAGAATGTCGTCTTGTCCTTCATGCAATAGAGCGCACCGAAGCGCATAAACGTCACCGCCAGATAAATTGACCTGCGCTACTTGTCGAAATCTGTTTGGCGGATTGGTATATTTTTTCTCAAGATATTTTTTCCACCATGCCACATAGCGAGCTTCGCTCCCGTTTTTCGGGTTTTCCAAGCGGCCACAAATATCAGGAAGCGTAAGCGCCATGAATAAAGCCGCGTACCAATTTTTTTGTTTAATCGCATTCCTGATAGCTTCAACAAAACGCTCCATTGGAGCCCCTTTCGGTGTCGTCATATTGTTCCACGATGCCAACAGTTTCAGGAGCAGCTAAATAGCAAGTAACCCGGATGAAGCGAAGCGTAATCCGGGATTCGGCGATCCAGCCTCACGGACGTCCCCGGATTACGCTGCGCTTTATCCGGGTTACACAAAATAAAAGAGGCCCCGGCTCGCGCCAGGGCCTCTCAACAATCGGGACAGTGCCGGGATGTCCGCCCGATCGTGTCGGCGCAAAAACTACTGCACCGTCTCCCCGTGCAGAGCGAGATCGAGGCCGTCGCGTTCGACTTCTTCGCTGACGCGCAAGCCGATCACCAGATCGACCACCTTGAGGATGATCAGCGTCACGACCACGTCGTAGATGAAGACGGTGCCGACGCCGATGCATTGGTTGAGCACCTGGCCGGCATTGCCCTCGATCAAGCCCGAGGTGCCGCCATAGGCGCTGATGGCGAACACGCCGGTGAGGATGGCGCCGGCGGCGCCGCCGACCGCGTGCACGCCGAACGTATCGAGCGCGTCGTCGTAGCCGAACATGTGTTTCAGCCCGGTGCAGCCCCAGTAGCAGATGATGCCGGCGGCGACGCCGATGGCGAACGCGCCCATCGGGCCGACGAAGCCGGAGGCCGGCGTGATCGCCACAAGTCCGGCGACCGCGCCCGAGCAGATGCCGATCACGGTCGGCTTGCCGCGCATGAACCACTCGACGATCATCCAGGTGAAGCCCGCGGTCGCCGTGGCGGTGTGCGTGACCAGCATCGCCATGCCGGCCTGCATGCCGGCTGAGACCGCCGAGCCGGCGTTGAAGCCGAACCAGCCGACCCACAGGAGCGAGGCGCCGATCATGGTGTAGACCATGTTGTGCGGCGGGCCGGTTTCCTTGCGTTTGCCCAGCATCAGCGCCGCCATCAGGCCGGCGGTGCCGGAATTGACGTGCACCACCGTGCCGCCGGCGAAATCGAGCACCTTCACCCAGGCCTTGTCGTTCGAAGAATTGAAGATGCCGTCCGGTCCCCATACCCAATGCGCCACCGGCGAATAGACGAAGATCGCCCACAGCCCGATGAACCACAGCATGGCGGAGAACTTCATGCGCTCGGCGAACGAGCCGGCGATCAGCGCCGCGGTGATGATCGCAAACGTCAGCTGGAACATCGAATAGACGGATTCAGGAATGGTCGGCGCCAGCGAATTGGGCGTGCCGATGTTCTGCGCCACGCCCGCGCTGTTGAAGGTGTTGCTGATCATGTTCTGCAGGAAGGCGCGGTCGAGCCCGCCGATGAACGGCGTGCCTGAGCGGAACGCCAGGCTGTAGGTGAAGAACAGCCACAGAATGCTGATCAGGCAGGTGATGGCGAAACTCGTCATCACGGTGTCGCCGACGTTCTTCTTGCGCACCATGCCGCCATAAAACAGCGCCAGGCCCGGAATGGTCATCATCAGCACGATGGCCATCGAGGTCAGCATCCAGGCGGTATCGCCCGAATTTGGCGTGCAGTTTTCGGTGATTTTGACGCCGTCGCAGGCTTGCGGTCCGGCATCGGCCGCGGGCGCCGCTGGTGCCGCGGCGTCCGGTGCCGGCGCGGTTGCTGCCGGCGCTTGCGCATAGGACGAATGGAATGTCGGCGCGCTCAGCGCGAGCCCCAACAAAATCGCCCCGGCGAGCGCCAAAAGCCTCGCGCGTGAGAACGTCTTCAACGACATGGTTTCACTCCTGTCCGTGGAATTTTGGGCGCGGATTTTTTAAAGCGCGGCGGCGTCGGTCTCGCCGGTGCGGATGCGCACCGCGTGATCGAGGCCGAAGACGAAGATCTTGCCGTCGCCGATCTGTCCGGTTTTCGCCGCCGCCGTGATGGTGTCGATGACCCTGTCCACCTGATCGGACGCGCAGGCGATTTCGATCTTGATTTTCGGCAGGAAGCTCACGGCGTATTCGGCGCCGCGATAGATTTCGGTGTGGCCCTTCTGACGGCCGTAGCCCTTCACCTCGGTGACGGTCAGTCCTTGAACGCCGATCTTGGTGAGCGCGTCGCGGACCTCGTCGAGCTTGAACGGCTTGATGACGGCCATGACGATTTTCATGTGATGTGACCCCCTGTCGCCCCGGCGTGCTGCGACGCTTGGGCGGCTACAACAGCTTTGCGACCGCGCAGGAATTCGCCCCCTCGCGGCGGTACCGGGCGGCAGGCAATCAAGCGCCGTGCCAACTCGGCGGTTGGCATTAACGATTTGATAACTAATGACTTTTCAGGCAGATGCTCGATTTCACAGCAGCGCTCGACGGCACGGCCGCGGCCTCTCGGGCAGAATGTAGCCGACTTGCTTAAAAATTAGGCGGCACGGTTTTGCGGTGCGGCAACCGCGGATTTACAGCGCGTCGGCGTCGGTCTCGCCGGTGCGGATGCGGATGGCCTGCTCGATCGGGGTGACGAAGACTTTGCCGTCGCCGATCTGGCCGGTCTTGGCGGCGCTGCCGATGGCTTCGACGACGCGCTCGACCTCGTCCGCCGCCACGGCGACTTCGACGCGGATCTTCGGCAGGAAATTCACCGCGTATTCGGCGCCGCGATAGATCTCGGTATGGCCCTTCTGCCGGCCGTAACCCTTGACCTCGGTGACGGTCATGCCGTGCACGCCGACGGCGAGCAGCGCGTCGCGCACGTCTTCGAGCTTGAACGGCTTGATGATCGCGATGACGAGCTTCATGGCGGCGGCCTCTTAGCGCATCGGGCGCGGTGGCAGAATACTCCACTGCGCCCGGGATATGAATGGCGGGCCGGCGACTCTGCGCTCAAGTTCCACGCGATGGCGTGCCGTCGGAACTCGCGCCGGCAACACCGAACATCCTGCGCTTGGCGGTGATCAGCCATTGCGGTGACCGGGCGTAAAGCCAGCGCCGAAGCCCATGCGTCGCGCCTGTTGGCGCAACCATCATGTGGGCGGCCCGGTCGTGCGTCGCGACGTGTTGTTCGCGTTCGTAGACGTCGCGTTTGCGGTGCTCGAAATCGGCTTCCTTCGCGGCCAAAGCCTGTTCGCGGTCGTAGACCTCCGCAATCCGCGCCAGCAGGTCGCGTTCGCGCGCCTGAAAGGAAAGGTCGGGGTTGAACACCGACCAGTACCGGTCGCGCAATGCCGCGTGCTCGGTCGTCGCGCCGTCCGGTACATCGAGCGGGGCGACAAATGGCGTGTCGAAGACCTTTTGCAATGCGACGACGATCGACGTGACCGGCATCCTGAAAGCGGCAAAATCATCCGCCGCCTTCGGCTCGTAAAGCGCAAGAAATTCCAGCAGGTTTTGCGGCAAGCCGGAATTGCGCTCGGACTGCCCCATCGTCATGAAGGCGATCTTGTAGCCGTTGCTGCGGCCGAGCATCCAAAAGAATTTTGGATTGTAGGACACCAGCCCATGGTTCAGGCCGCCGCTGGCCGGCAGCACGTGCAGCATAAGGCCGCCCGGCGTCGCCAGATCGTGGACGATCTTGAAAGACTGCAACTGATTGGCAACGTGCTCCGTGGTGCCGAAATTCGTCACGACGTCGTATTTGCCGATGAACTCGGTTGGTACTTCGTCGTAGTTGAGGTCGAGCGGAATACTGCCGGGCGAGCCGTCGATATCGATCGACGCGTAACTGAGCCCGAGCCACGTCCAGAACTCTCGCGCCAGCGGCGCTCCGGCCAGCACATTGGTGTCGCTGCGCGGTCCGGTCCAGGCAAACGACGGCGGCGGAGTGGTGATGCCGAAGAACCGGGCCGCCGCCGCAATGTCGCCCTTCGCCCTGACGAATGAGTCGTCGAGCTGCTGGGCGCCGATTTCGATCACGGCGGAGCCGTTCGGAATATAACCCCGCCGTTTCAACGCCATAAGCAACGGCAGTGTGCTGGCACCCATTCCCACGGCTGCGTCCCCCTAGCCCCGACTTAGAGGAGAACGATATAGCAACACTTGGCTCGCATCGGCAACCGGGCCGTGCATCGTTTCCATAACTTAAACTAACCGCGCCGGCGCTGCCGCAGCAGCCCTTCCTGGGCGACCGAGGCGACCAGCGTGCCATCGCTGGCAAAGATCAAGCCGCGTGAGAAACCGCGCGAATCGGCGAGGCTCGGGCTGTCCTGGGCATAGAGCAGCCACTCGTCGGCGCGGAACGGGCGGTGGAACCACAGCGCGTGGTCGAGGCTCGCCGCCATGATGTCTTCCGAGAACACGCTGCGGCCGTGCGGGATCAGCGCCGCGTCGAGCAGCATCATGTCGGAGGCATAGGCCAGCACGCATTGATGGATGGCCGGCTCGTCGGGCAGCCGGCCGGTGGCGCGGATCCAGATATCGAAGCGGCCGTTCTCCGACTTTTCGCCGAGATAGCGGCTGAATTCCACGGGGCGGAATTCGATCGGCCGCTCGCGCTCGTAGTAGCGCCGCGCCGGTTCGGGCAACAGCGGATAGATGCGGTCCTTGAGCTCCTCGTCGCTCGGCAGTTCGTCCGGCTTCGGCACCACCGGCATTTTGACCTGATGATTCAGGCCCGGCTCGGAGAGGTGGAACGAGACCGACATCGAGAAGATGGCACGGCCGTGCTGGATCGCCTTGACGTTGCGGGTGGTGAAACTCTTGCCGTCGCGGATGCGGTCGACCTCGTAGATGATCGGCACTTTGGGATCGCCGCCGAGCAGGAAATAAGCGTGCAGCGAATGCGGCGGCCGCGCGGTGACGTCCTCGACGGTGCGGCAGGCGGCGACCAGCGCCTGGCCGATCACCTGGCCGCCGAACACCCGCTGCCAGCGCGACTGCGGCGAGCGGCCGCGGAACAGGTTCACCTCCAGCGGCTCCAGATCGAGAATGTCGAGGACTTCTTGAACCGCGGAGGGCATGCGCTGTCCTGTTATTTCGTTTCTCCTTGCATACGGGTTCCAGGGCCGGGTCAAGCCCGGGCTGGGCGTGGTAGAATAGGACCATGGTGCGTGAAAACGTCGATGTGCTGATTGCGGGCGGCGGCTTTGCCGGCCTGACCCTTGCCATTGCGCTGCGCCAGGCGCTCGGCCCGTCATTTGCCGTCACGGTAGCCGATCCGGCGCTGGGCAAAAGCCACGCCGACGACGAACGCGCTTCGGCCATTGTCGCGGCCGCACGGCGGCTGTTCGAGACGCTCGGCGTTTGGGATGCCGTCAGCGGAGAGGCGCAGCCGATCCTCGACATGGTGGTCACCGACAGCCGGCTCGACGACGCCATGCGCCCGGTGTTTCTCACCTTCGCCGGCGAGGTCGAAGAGGGCGAGCCGTTCGCCCATATGATCGAGAACCGTTTTCTGGTCGCTGCGCTGGCGGAGAAAGCGCAAGCCGAAGGCGTCACGCTTGTTCCCAGGGCCGTCAACGGCGTTGCTGACGGCCTGAGGACGCTCGGGATTACGGCCGACATTGGCATCGGCGCGCGATTGCTGGTCGCCGCCGATGGCGCGCGGTCAACGATCCGCACCAATGCCGGCATTGCCACGCACGGCTGGACCTACGATCAATCGGCCATCGTCACCACGGTCGGCCACGAGCGCGATCATGGCGGCCGCGCCGAAGAGCATTTTCTCCCCGCCGGGCCGTTCGCGATCTTGCCGCTTAAGGGCAATCGCTCCTCGATCGTGTGGACCGAGGCGAAGGGTGAGGCGGCGCGCATCGTGGCGCTGCCGGATGACGCGTTCCATGCCGAGCTCGAGCAGCGCTTCAAGCTGCATCTCGGCGAGATCAACGCGGTCGGCGCGCGGCGTGTGCATCCGCTCGGCTTTTTCGTCGCCCGCTCGTTCATCGCCGAACGTATCGCGCTGGTCGGCGATGCCGCCCATGTCATCCATCCGATCGCCGGGCAGGGGCTCAATATGGGATTGAAGGACGTCGCCGCGCTCGCCGAAGTCATCGTCGACGCGGCGCGGCTCGGGCTCGATCCGGGTTCGCCGACCGTGCTCGAGCGCTATCAGCGCTGGCGCCGCTTCGACACCGTGACCATGGGCATCGCCACCGACGGGCTCAATCGCCTGTTCTCCAACCACTCCGACGTGCTGCGCCTCGTGCGCGATGTCGGGCTCGGCCTGGTCGACCGGGTGCCGAATTTGAAGCGCCTGTTCATCCGCGAGGCGGCGGGCCTCGTCGGCGACGTGCCCAAACTGCTGCGCGGCGAAATGTTATAAAGCCGGGCATGAGTGCTGGGACAAAAGCGTTCGATCACATCGCGGTCATCGGCGGCGGCGCCTGGGGCACGGCGCTGGCGCTGACTTGCGCGCGCGCCGGGCGCCAGGTGACGCTGTGGGAGCACGACGCCGCCAATGCGGCGCAGCTCGCCAACAAGCGCGAGAGCCTGTTCCTGCCCGGGGTGCGGCTCGACGACAGCATCACCATTGCGGCCGACCTCGCCGACGCCGCGCGAGCGCGGGCGATCCTGCTGGTGGTGCCGGCGCAGGCGGTACGCAGCGCCACGAAATCTCTCGCGTCATCGCTTGCGATGCGCACGCCCGTGGTCGTCTGCGCCAAGGGTATCGAGCGCGGCAGCAAAAAATTCATGACCGAGATCGTCGCCGAATGCGCGCCGAACGCGACGCCGGCGATCCTGTCCGGACCGAGCTTTGCCGCCGACGTGGCGCGCGGCCTGCCGACCGCGGTGACTCTTGCCGCGCGCGACGGTGCGCTTGCCCAAGAGCTCGCGCAAGCGATCGGCTCGGCGAGCTTCCGGCCGTATCACTCCACCGACATGCGCGGCGTCGAGATCGGCGGCGCCACCAAGAACGTGCTGGCGATCGCGGCGGGCGTCGTCACCGGCCGCGGGCTGGGCGCCAGCGCCGGCGCCGCGCTGACCACGCGCGGTTTCGCCGAGCTCACGCGCTTCGGCCACGCCTTCGGCGCCAAGCCGCGGACCATGATGGGGCTATCCGGCCTCGGCGATTTGCTATTGACCTGCTCCAGTCCGCAGTCGCGCAATTTCCAGTTCGGTGTCAGTCTCGGCCAGGGCCAAAAACCCGGCACAATCAGCACCGGCCTCGCCGAAGGCGCCTTCACCGCGCCGGTGCTACTTGAAATGGCGCGCGAGCGCTCGGTCGACATGCCGATCGCGGCCGCCATCGCTGCGCTGCTTGCCGAGGCGATGACATTGGACGAGGCGATAAAATCTTTGCTGACGCGACCGCTGAAGTCGGAGGAATGATTATGGCGTATTGGCTGATGAAGACCGAGCCGGAGGAGTTTTCCTGGGACGATCAAGTCAAGCGCGGCAAGAAGGGCGAGCCGTGGAGCGGCGTGCGCAATTTCGCGGCGCGAAAGCATCTCCAGGCGATGAAGCAGGGCGAAAAATTTTTCTTCTATCACACCGGCGACGAGAAGCAGGTCGTCGGCATCGGCGAAATCCTCCGCGAGGCCTTTCCTGATCCGACCGCCGAAAAGGGCGAGCCGTGGGTCGCCGTGACCACGGGCGCGGTCGAGCCGCTGCCGAAGCCGGTGACGCTGGCCGCGATCAAGGCGGAGCCGAAGCTCAAAGACATGGTGCTGGTGAAACAAGGCCGCCTATCGGTGCAGCCGGTGACCGCCGACGAATGGAAGCTCGTCTGCAAGATGGGCGGGATGAAAGCGTAATCGTCATTCCGGCCGAGTGAAACGAGAGCCGGAATCCATAATCGCTGACAGTGCAGGACTTGCTACAATCGTGACTACGGATTCCGGGTTCGGCCCTTTGGGCCGCCCCGGAATGACAAAAGGGGAAACACCGATGTCATTTGCTGGAATCAACTTTCTCGCCGTCCTCATCGCCGCCGTGGTGGCGTGGCTCGCCAGCGCCGGCTGGTACATGAGCCTCGGCCGCATCTACCAAGCGGCGCAGGGCAAGACGGCGGAGCAATGCAAGGTGGACATGAAAAAGCCGGGCGCGTTTCTGCCCTTCATCTACGCCTTCATCGGCAACCTGGTCATCGCCTGGATGCTGGCCGGCGTGCTCGGCCACCTCGGCCAGGTGACGCTCAAGAACGGCGTCATCTCCGGCGCATTTTTGTGGTTCGGCTTCATCCTCACCACCATGGTGGTGAATTTCTGCTTCTCCGGCCGCGACAAGCGTTTGCTGCTGATCGATCTCGGCAACTGGCTGATCGTCATGGTGGTGATGGGCGCGGTCATCGGCGCCATGGGCGTGTAGCCTCGGAGTGCGAACGATGAATTATCGGATTGTGCTGTCCGCTACGCTTGCGTTGTTCGGCAGCGCCGGCATCGGCTTTTCGCAGACCGCGTCGCCCGCGCCGCCGGGCCCGCCGTCGAGCGCAGTGCCGGTGGTGATGACCATGGGCGACTTGATGAATACGCTGGTGCAGCCGCGCCATCTCAAGCTCGGCCTGGCCGGACAGGCGCAGAACTGGCCACTTGCGCAATATGCCCTCGAGCAATTGCGCGCCGCCTTCGCCAATATCGTCAGCGCCAAGCCGAAATTTTCCGGCATGCCGGTCGGCGAACTGGTCGATGTCGCCTTGGGGCCGCCGCTGAAGGCTGTCGAGACGGCAATCAAGCAGCAGGACGCGCAAAAATTCGCCGCCGCCTTTGAGCAGGTCAGCCAAGGCTGCAATGCCTGCCACATGGAGCTCGATCACCCCTATGTCGTGATCAGGACGCCCGATGCGTCGGCGTTTCCGAACCAGGAATTCAAGCCGCAGCGGTAGCGATTTGAGACTTTTGGCCAGCTTGTCCGCCGCGACCGCGGCGTCGATAATGGGCGCCAAACAGACAGAATGCGCGCGCGGTCGCGCACGGAGTGGAGGACGGCATGTCGGATAAGATCTACGAAATTCCCGCCGAGTGGACCAAGCGCGCCTTCATCACCGAGGCCGAATACAAGAAAATGTACGCGAGCTCGCTCGCCGATCCCGACGGCTTTTGGGCCGAGCAGGCCAAGCGCATCCACTGGATGAGGCATTTCAGCAAGGTCAAGAACACTTCGTTCGACAAGCCGCACGTCTCGATCAAATGGTTCGAGGACGGTGCCACCAACGTCGCCTACAATTGCATCGACCGCCACCTGCACACGCGCGGTCACCAGACCGCCATCATCTGGGAAAGCGACGATCCGAAAGACTCAAAGCACATCACCTATAAGGAATTGCACGACGAGGTCTGCCGCTTCGCCAATATCTTGCGCAACCGCAACGTCAAGAAAGGCGACCGCGTCACCATCTACCTGCCGATGATCCCGGAAGCGGCCTACGCGATGCTCGCCTGCGCGCGCATCGGCGCCATCCATTCCGTGGTGTTCGGCGGCTTCTCGCCGGATTCGCTCGCCGGCCGCATCGAGGATTGCCAATCGAAAGTCGTCATCACCGCCGACGAAGGCTTGCGCGGGGGCCGCAAGGTGCCGCTGAAGGCCAATACCGACGCCGCGATCGCCAAGGCTGGCGGCGTCGACTTCGTCATCGTGGTGAAGCGCACCGGCGCGCCCGTCGACATGGATCCGGTGCGCGATGTTTGGTACCACGAGGCCGCCGAAATGGTCACCGCGGAATGCCCGTGCGCGGAAATGAACGCGGAGGATCCGCTGTTCATTCTCTACACCTCGGGCTCGACCGGGCGGCCGAAAGGCGTGCTGCACACCACCGCCGGCTATCTCGTTTACGTGGCGATGACGCACCAATACGTCTTCGACTATCACGACGGCGACATCTATTGGTGCACCGCCGACGTCGGCTGGGTCACCGGCCACAGCTACATCGTCTATGGGCCGCTGGCGAACGGCGCCACGACGTTGATGTTCGAAGGCGTGCCGAATTATCCGAGCAATTCGCGGTTCTGGGAAGTCATCGACAAGCACAAGGTCAACACCTTCTACACCGCGCCGACCGCGATCCGCGCGCTGATGCAGGCCGGCGACGCCCCGGTGACCAAAACCTCGCGCGCCTCGCTGCGGCTTCTTGGTTCGGTCGGCGAGCCGATCAATCCGGAAGCCTGGGAATGGTATCACCGCGTCGTCGGCGACGGCCGTTGCCCGATCGTCGATACCTGGTGGCAGACCGAAACCGGCGGCATTTTGATCACGCCGCTGCCGGGCGCCACGCGCCTCAAACCCGGCTCGGCGACGCGGCCGTTCTTCGGCATCGTGCCGCAGCTCGTCGACGCCGAGGGAAAAGTGCTCGACGGCGCCGCCAGCGGCAATCTGTGCATCGCCGATTCCTGGCCCGGCCAGATGCGCACCGTCTATGGCGATCACGCGCGCTTCGTTGAAACTTATTTCAGCGCCTATCCGGGAAAATATTTCACCGGCGACGGCTGCCGGCGCGACGAGGACGGCTATTACTGGATCACCGGCCGCGTTGACGACGTGATCAACGTCGCCGGCCATCGCCTCGGCACCGCCGAGGTCGAATCGGCTTTGGTCGCGCATCCGAAAGTGTCGGAGGCCGCGGTGGTCGGCTATCCGCACAATATCAAGGGCCAGGGCATCTACGCCTATGTCACCTTGATGGCCGGCGAAGAGCCGACCGAAGCGTTGCGCAAGGAACTGGTGCAATGGGTGCGCACCGAAATCGGCCCGATCGCCTCGCCCGATCTCATCCAGTTCGCCCCGAGCCTGCCGAAGACGCGATCGGGCAAAATCATGCGCCGCATCCTGCGCAAGATCGCCGAGGACGAGTTCGGCAATCTCGGCGACACCTCGACCTTGGCCGATCCCGCCGTGGTCGACGATCTGGTCAACAATAGGCAGAACAAGAGCAAGGAGAGCGCGTAGCTCTTTCCTCTCCTTTTCTTTCCTCTCCTTTTCTTTCCCCTCCCCCTTGTGGGGAGGGGCAGGGGCGGGGGTCGCGAGGTAAAGTAAAAGCCTCGACGCCTCGCACCGTACTCGCCTCAATGCATGCGGATCACCTCCCGACCCCCACCCCACCCTCCCCACAAGGGGGAGGGAGCAGTCAGCGTGCCCTCGCCGCAAAAAATTTAGAGAAACTTTACCGTGTTCGAGCCGCGCTGCTGAGCCGGCGCGCGGATTGGACTATGGTGAATCCCAATTAGTCATAGTTGCGTACCGGAGTATTCGACGATGCGAGCGAGATTTCTGCTTTCGGCCGCGCTGGCGGCCGCTGTCGTCTCGGCGACCTTCGCGATCCAGCCGGCGCAAGCGCACGGCGATCTGGTGGCGCTGCCGGAGGCTTACGCGCCCGGCACCATCATTGTGAAGACCAATGAGCGGCATCTTTATCTGGTCGTCGGCGCCGGCCAGGCGATCCGTTATCCGGTCGGTGTCGGCCGCGCCGGGCAGCAATGGTCCGGCACGTCGGTGATCGACGCCAAATACGTCAGCCCGGATTGGGCGCCGCCGCCGGACATCAGGGCGGAAAACCCGAAACTGCCGCCGCTCATTCCCGGCGGCTCGCCGCACAACCCGATGGGGGTCGCGGCGATGACGCTCTCCGGCCTCGACTACGCCATCCACGGCACCAACCAGCCGTCTTCGATCGGCCACTTCGTCTCGCACGGCTGCATCCGCATGCTCAACGAAGACGTGACGGATTTGTTTGGTCGCGTCGGCGTTGGGACGCCGGTGGTGGTGATCAGGTAGTCGGGCATCAGGCTCAAAGCGCTGACTCATTCCTTGTCATCATCCGTCATCGGGCCGGCCACTTCGGGCAGGACCCGTTGGCGGAGCATGACAAACAAGCAATAATCTCATCGGCACCAAGTGCCGCGCCGACCACCGTCATAGCTGCGAGCCCAGCCGCCGTTGAGCATGGCCGCCGAGATGTCGTTGGTGCTGCGGGTCGCGACATTGGCGTCGATGCGTCCCGGATATTTGTCCGGTCCGACGCGAGAAAGGATGACGCTGCCGTCGGCGAGCAGCCGTTGCAGCGCCGCGCGCGCGGCGAGCGCCAGGCGGAGCTCCTTGCTGCAGCGGGCATGCAGCTCTGCCGCATCGATGCTGCGCAGCCGCACGCGGGTTTCGATCTCGCCGCCGGGCTCCGTTCGCATGCGCGCCACGAAGGTGTCGCCGTCGATGATGCGCACCACTTCGGCCGCATAGACGCGCTTGGCCGCCAGAGCTTGGCGGCCGCCGTCGCCATATGGCCGGTATGCCGGCGTAGCCTTCGGGTGCGGCAGCAGGTTCGGATTGATGAACTCTGCGGTGATCACGCCCAGGCCCAGCAACACGCAGGCAACGAGACAAGCGTTGCCGCGTCGCGGATTGGCCAGAGCTGGAAAAGACAGGTGAACCATCGCCGCCCTCTTGCCACGCGCGATGATGACTTCCTAGGATATTATTCCTTTCATTACGGAGGCGTCAAGCCGAATTCGCTCAAACCGGCGATGTAAGGCTAAAAGTCGGAGATCAAGCCGTCCTTTTCCCAATCGCCGTAGCGGGTCGGGTCGAGACCGCCGCGGCCTCCGGACTCCTTGAGCTGGTTGGCGTTGCGGTCGCGTTCGGCGCGGCGCGCTGCGGCTTCGGCCAGCGCGCGTTCGGCGGCTGGCGGCAGCGGGCGTTTTTCGTTCGCTTGGCCCTCGGCGGAATCGGGTGCTGGAGGGCTTTCTGGTCGCGGCTCGGTTGGCATCGCCTCAGACTTGGCGTAGCCGTGCGCAACCCGCAAGGAGGAATTTTTGGCCAAGAGTGCGCGTAAGAAGAAGCCTCGCTCTGGCGAGCCCGACGACTCGCCCGGGCTGGCGGTGCGGCGGGTTGCGGCCGATATCGTCGAGGGCGTGCTCAATCGGCGCCGGGCGCTCGACGAGATGCTCGAAGGCTCCGATGCGCGCGCCGCAACCGCGGCGCTGGCCGCGCTTGCCGATCGCGACCGCGGGCTGGCGCGGGCGATCGTTGCCGTGGTGCTGCGCCGGCTTGGCACCTTGCGCTACCTGCTTGGGTCTTTTCTCGAGGAGGGGCTGCCGGCGCAGGCGCCGCGGGTCGAGACCGCGCTGTTGATCGGTGCCGCGCAGATTTTGTTTCTCGAAGTGCCCGATCACGCCGCGGTCGATCTCGCGGTGCGGCTCGCGCGCGAGGATCGCATGGCGAAGCACTTTGCCGGCTTGATCAACGCCGTGCTGCGGCGGATCACGCGCGAAGGCAAAGAGCGGATCGCGGCACTCGATGCGCCGGTGCTCGATACGCCGCCGTGGCTGATGGCGCGCTGGATCAAGACCTACGGCGAGGCGACCGCGCATGCCATCGCCGCAGCCAATGGCCGCGAGCCGGCGCTCGATCTCACGGTGAAATCCGATGCCGAAGCCTGGGCGGCAAAACTCGACGGCCGCGTGCTGCCGACCGGTTCGGTGCGCACCATCGTGCACGGCGCCGTCACCGCGCTGCCGGGTTTCGACGAAGGCGCATGGTGGGTGCAGGACGCCGCGGCCTCGATCCCGGCGCGGCTTCTCGGCAATGTCGCGGGCTTGCGCGTTGCCGATCTGTGCGCCGCGCCCGGCGGCAAGACGGCGCAGCTCATTGTCGCCGGCGCAAAAGTCACAGCGGTCGATCGCGCGCCGGGAAGGCTGAAGCGGCTGCAAGACAATCTCACCCGCTTGTCGCTCGACGCCGAGCTGGTTTGCGCCGACGTGGCGGTATGGACTCCGGACCAAACATTCGACGCCGTCCTGCTCGATGCGCCGTGCACGTCGACCGGCACCATCCGCCGCCATCCCGACGTGCCGTGGCTCAAGCGCTCAGCCGACATCGCGTCGCTCGCGGCGGCGCAACGCCGCTTGCTCGATCACGCGATCACGCTGACAAAACCCGGCGGCATTTTGGTGTACTGCACGTGCTCGCTCGAACCCGAAGAAGGCACCGACATCGTCGCTGATCTTTTGGCGCGCGAGCAAAGCGTACGGCGGGTGCCGATCGCAGCCGCGGAGGTATTCGGCGAGGCGGACTTCATCAACGCGGACGGCGATCTGCGCACGCTGCCGTACTATTTCACCGCGGCTGATTCGCGCTTCGCCGGCGGCGACGGCTTTTATGCCGCACGGCTTGAAAAACGCTAGACTTTCATAGGTTTAGGGGTTTATTCCCGGTCTGCCCACCGTTTCGTTATGGTGCGGCAACTCTCCTCATCCTTTCCCGCAAGCGGGGGAGGGTAGGGAGGGGGCGCACGTAAGGGAGGGGCGAGCGCGGCGATGGCGCGCGGTTCAGTGGCCAATCATTTGAAGCTGTCATGGCTGTTGCTGCGCGGCGGCTTGCGGCAAGCCGCCGGGCGGCTCAACGGCCATCCGTTGCTGCGTTGGCCGCTGCCGCAGCTCAAGGCCGACCGCATCCTGATCTCCCCGCAGGACCTGCGCACCGCCGACGCCACGCTGGCCACCGAAATCTATTCCGGCCGCTTCGCCTTCGCCGGCAAGGTCGTGGTCTGCGACGGCCGCTCGATTTTTGAGATGGAGCCGCCGTCCGATGAATGGGCGACGGCGCTGTTGGGTTTTGGCTGGCTGCGCCATCTGCGCGCCGCCGAATCCGGCATCACGCGCGCCAATGCCCGCGCGCTGGTCGATGAGTGGATCACGTTGCAGGGCTCGTGGCATCCGGTGGCGTGGCGGCCGGACGTGCTGTCGCGGCGCATCATCTCCTGGCTCAGCCAAGCGCCGCTGGTGTTGCAGGATGCCGATGCGCGGTTCTACCGCCGCTTCCTGCGCAGCCTGGTGCGGCAGGTGCGCTATCTGCGCCATACCGCCGGCGACGCGCGCCGCGGCGTGGCGCGCATGCAGGCGGAGATGGCGCTGACCTACGCGGCGCTGTGCATCGCCGGCCAGGCGCGTCACATCAAGGGTGCGACGGAACGGCTGCGCCACGAGATCGGGGCGCAAATCCTGCCCGACGGCGGCCATGCCGGCCGCGATCCCGGCGCCATCATCGAGGTGCTGCTGGAGCTGTTGCCGCTCAGCCAAACTTTTTCATCGCGCAACATCGCGCCGCCGCAGGCGCTGCTCAACGCCATCGATCGCATGATGCCGATGTTGCGCTTCTTCCGCCATTCCGAAGGCACGTTCGCGCATTTCAACGGCATGGGCGCGACGCCGGCCGAGCTGTTGCTGACGTTACTGGCCTATGACGACATCCACGGCGCGCCGCTGTCGAGCGCGCCGCATTCGGCCTATCAGCGGCTCGAAGCGTCGGGCGGCGTGCTGATCATGGATACCGGCCGCGCGCCGCCGATCGAGATGAGTCTGGAAGCCCATGCCGGCTTTTTGTCTTTTGAATTCTCCACGCCCAAGGGCAGCCTGATGGTGGTGAATTGCGGCATGCCGCAAACCGCGCGCGAGGACTGGCGGCCGTTTGCCCGCGGCACGCCGGCGCATTCGACGGTCACCTTCAACGACACCTCGTCGGCGCGCTTCGTCGAAACCCCGGCGTTCCGGCGCGTGCTCGGCGGCTCGCCGATGCTCGGCGGCCCGAGCAACGTCGCCGTGACCCGCGAAGATCGTGCCGACGGCATCGTCTTGCGCGCCGCCCATGACGGCTATGCCGGCCGCTACGGGATCCTGCACGAGCGCACCATCCTGCTCGCGGCCGACGGCGTGCGGTTCGAGGGCGAGGACATGTTCCTCCCCGCCGACGGCGGCGCAAAACTTCGCACCACCGAAGACGGCTTCGCGCTGCGCTTCCACCTGCACCCTTCGATCAAGGCGACACGGCTGACCGACGGCCACGGCGTCATGCTGATGACCGCGAACAAGGAGGTGTGGACGTTCACCGCCCCCGACGCCCGCGTCGAACTCGAGGACTCCGTCTATCTCGCCGGCACCGGCCCGCGCCGCACCTCGCAGCTGGTCATCCGCGGCCACGCCGGCGCCACGCCGCGGGTGCTGTGGACCTTCCAGCAGACCACGTCGGCGGCGCTTGCCACCGCCGGCACCGGGCGCCGCATCCGCGAAGAGGAGCCGCGGCTGCCGTTGTGAACTATTTGCATTTTCGCCTCCCCCGCGTGCGAGGGAGGGAGTAGAGAAAGGCGATGACCGAGCAGCTCCGCCGCGTATCGCGCGCCCTCATTTCCGTCTCCGATAAAACCGGCGTCGTCGACTTCGCTCGCGCGCTGGCCGGCCATGGCATCGAGCTGGTTTCCACCGGCGGCACGCGCAAAACCTTGAGCGACGCCGGGCTCACCGTGCTCGACGTCAGCGATCTCACTGGCTTTCCCGAAATGATGGACGGCCGGGTCAAGACGCTGCATCCCGCCGTCCATGGCGGCTTGCTGGCGATGCGCGACAACGCCGCTCACATGGAAGCAATGCGTGTGCACAAGATCCGCCCGATCGATCTCCTGGTGGTCAGTCTCTATCCGTTCGAAGCCACCACCGCGCGCGGCGCTGATTTCGCCGACTGCATCGAGAACATCGACATCGGCGGCCCGGCGATGATCCGCGCCGCGGCGAAGAACCACGACGACGTCGCCGTGGTGGTCGAAGCGAGCGATTACGCCGCGGTGCTGGCTGAGCTCGCGCAGCATGCCGGTGCGACGACGCTGGCGCTGCGCCGCCGGCTTGCTGCAAAAGCCTATGCGCGCACGGCGGCGTACGACGCGGCGATTTCAAATTGGTTTGCCAACGCGCTTGCCGACATCGCGCCGGACTATCGCGCCTTCGGCGGCCGGCTGATCGAAAAGCTGCGCTACGGCGAGAACCCGCACCAGGCGGCGGCGTTCTATCGCACGCCGGACCTGCGCTTCGGCGTCTCGACCGCGCGGCAGGCCCAGGGCAAGCAGCTGTCCTACAACAACATCAACGACACCGACGCGGCTTACGAATGCGTCGCCGAGTTCGATCCGGCGCGCACGGCAGCGTGCGCGATCATCAAGCATGCCAATCCGTGCGGCGTGGCGGAGGGCGAGAATTTGCTCGATGCCTATCGCAGGGCTTTTGCCTGCGATCCGGTGTCGGCGTTCGGCGGCATCGTCGCGCTCAACCGCATGCTCGACGCCGAAGCGGCGCGCGCGATGACCGAAATCTTCACCGAAGTCATCATCGCGCCGGATGCGACGGCGGAGGCCATCGCCATCGTCGGCGCGAAAAAGAATTTGCGGCTGTTGCTCGCCGGCGGCCTGCCCGATCCGCGCGCCGCCGGGCTGACCGCCAAGACCGTCGCCGGCGGGCTCCTCGTGCAGTCGCGCGACAATGCCGTGGTCGACGACATGGATTTGAAACCGGTGACCAAGCGCGTGCCGACCAACGCCGAATTGCGCGACCTGCGTTTCGCCTTCCGCGTCGCCAAGCACGTCAAGTCGAACACCATCGTCTATGCCAAGGATTTGGCCACGGTCGGCATCGGCGCCGGGCAGATGAGCCGGGTCGACGCCGCGCGCATCGCCGCGCGCAAAGCTCAGAACGCAGCGGAAGCGGCCGGTCTCAAGGAGCCCGCCACCAAGGGCTCGGTGGTCGCCTCCGACGCGTTCTTTCCATTTGCCGATGGATTGCTGGTCGCCATCGAGGCTGGCGCCACCGCGGTGATCCAGCCCGGCGGCTCAATGCGCGACGACGAAGTGATCAAAGCCGCCGACGACCACGGCATCGCCATGGTCGTCACGGGAACGCGGCATTTCCGGCATTGATCGACGAAATCAGATCACACCGAAGCGGTGATCCACTGCTCGAGCTTCTGTTTCGGCGCGGCGCCGATCTGGCGGGAGGCAAGCTCGCCGTTCTTGAACAGCATCAGGGTCGGGATCGACATGATGCCGAATTTGGCCGCCGTGCCCGGGTTCTCGTCGACATTGAGCTTGACGATCTTGACCTTGCCGTTGAGCGACTTGGAAATCTCTTCCAGCGCCGGCGCGATCTGCCGGCAGGGGCCGCACCACTCCGCCCAGAAATCAACGACCACGGGCCCGCTCGCCTTGAGCACGTCCTGTTCGAAGGTCGCGTCGGTTGTTTTATCGACCATGAAAAACCTCACTTTTTTGAAGAATCGGCAGGCCTTTTTTGAAGAATCGGCAGGTCTTGGGCGATGAACCTATGAACCGCCTCCTTGGGCGTCAAGGGAGCTTCACCGCAGCGTGACCCTTGTGTCATGCGCCCGGTGAACGCTTGGTCAAGGCCGCGTCCAAAGCCTTGTCCATGACCGCGGCGGGCACTTCCATGAGCTTCGGCCCATCGGTGAACATCAGTGCCGCGCGCACGGTTTTTCCCGGAAAGACTCGGGCCAGCACCGCGCGATAGAGCGCGAGTTGGGTGACATAGGGCGGCACCTCGTCGAGCTTGTCCGGAACGAACCGGTCGGTCTTGTAGTCGGCGATCAGCACCGTATCGCCGGTGACGACCAAGCGGTCTACCTGCCCGGCGATCGGGATTGGGCCCCTTCCCGCGCGCGCGATGCGGCCGACGATCGGCACCTCGGCGCGGCTTCCCAGCGCAAAGATCTCGGCAAAGCTTTTGTCGTCGAGGATGGCGAGCACTTGTTTCGCCATCGCGGCCCGTCCGGCCGGAGCAAAATCCGCAGCAGCGTTGGCAAGATAACGCTCGGCGGCATCCTGGCGACGGTCGGTCGGAATATCGGGCAGCGCTTGCATCAGCCGATGCACCAGGCGTCCGCGCTCCAGCGCCTTTTGCCGATCGGCTGCGGAGCCAGCGCTTGGTGCGATTTGCAAAATATCTTCGTCGAAGGCCGACGAGGGCGACAGCGGCGTGGAATGCGGCGCTTCGGTGGGCACCGATTGCTGCAGCCACGCCGGAAATTCACGCCGCACGATTTTTTCCGGAGCCGCGGCAGAGGCCGTCGCCGCGACGATACCGGCCGCCGGTTTGCGGAACCGAAAGACTTTTTCGCCGCCGTCGTCTTCCTCGACGAGAAACGCGTCGAGCGGCCCGCGCACCAGATCGTACCAGCAGCGTTCCGGCCGCTTGGTCCGCCCATCGGCGCCGCAGATGATCAGCCGGTCGGCGGCGCGCGTCATGGCGACGTAGAGCAGGCGGCGATATTCGTTCTCGGCTTCGCTCTTGGCGGCATTGCGGGCCGCGGCGACGCTCGCCACGTCGTCCTCCTTGCGCCCCGCCCAGACCACGGCGCCGCCGGCGAGCTCGAGGAGCCGCGGCGGTTTCGGCCCGGTCGGCGGCGTCATGGTGTCGGCGAGGATGACGATCGGTGCTTCAAGCCCCTTGGCACCGTGCACGGTCATGACGCGCACCTCGTCGCGGGCGATTTCCATGTCGCGTTTGACCTCGGTCTGGGCATCGCGCAGCCAGGCGACAAAGCCTTGCAGCGACGGCGTGTCGCGCCGCTCGTAGTCGAGCGCGAGATTGAGGAATTCGTCGAGCGCATCGTTGGCCTCGACGCCGAGCCGGCCGAGGAAGTTTTTCCGCGCGCCGCCTGAGCCGAGCAGTTTTGCGTAAAATGCAAACGGCGTCTCGCGCCGTGCTTCCTGCGCCAATTCGTCGAGGCGGCCTGCGGCCTCGGCGAACTTTTTGTTTTCGCCGGCTCTTTGCTTGAGCGCCGCACGTAGCGCGACGCGGCCGCGGTCCCAGGCGATGGCAAAAAGCTCGTCGTCCGAAAAACCGAACAGCGGGCTGCGCAGCACGGTGGCGAGCGCCAGATCGTCCTGCGGCAATAGCAGCGCGTCGGCGAGCGCCATGAGATCCATCACCGCGATATGCTCGGTGAGAATGAGGCGGTCGGCGCCGGCCACCGCGACGCCCTCCTGCTTGAGCGCGCGGATGATCGCCTCGAACAGCGGGCCGCGCTGGCGCACCAGAACCAAAACGTCGCCGCTCTTGGCGGCGCCGCGCGCGATCAGGCCGCCCGCATGGCGCGCGATGCGGCGCGCCAGTTTCACCCGCGGGCTGGTCTCGTTGACCAGGTCGAATGGCGCGTCCCAGCCTTCGATCTCGCGCCGCTCGTCGGGTTGCTCCGGCTCCCAGACTTCGCCGCGCCGGGCAGCGCATCGGGCAACGCCAGGTGCGGCGGGAAGCCGCCGGCATCGGAGCTGACGCTCGCCGCCATCTCCATGCTTTTGAACACCAGGTCGACCGCGGCCAAAATGCTTTCGCCGGAGCGGAACGAGTGCTTGAGCTCGCGGAAGACGAAGTCGAGGCCGACGCTGGTATGCCGGCGCTCGAAATAGCGCCGCATCTCGGCGAATTCCTTGGGCGCCGCATTCTGGAACGAATAGATCGACTGTTTCTCGTCGCCGACCGGGAAGATGGTGCGCGTGAACGGCCGCGCGCCGGCGCCGGCGGTGAATTCGTCGGTGAGGTGGCGCACGATCTGCCACTGCTTCTTGCTGGTGTCCTGCGCCTCGTCGATCAGCACGTGGTCGATGCCGAGATCGAGCTTGTAGTGCACCCAGGCCGCGTCGACGTTGCCCAAGAGCGCCAGCGCCTTGTCGATGAGATCGTCGTAATCGAGCAGCCCGCGGCGCTCCTTTTCCTTCAGGTAGCGCTCCAGCACCTCATAGGCGATGGTGAGCAGCGCTGCGCTGCGGTCGCGGCAGGCCACGGCGCGGCGGCGTTCGAGCAGCGCGCAGATGCGCTCCTGCTCCCGGCAAAGACGCTCCACCAGGGTGGTGTCCTTGATCGCCTTGGTGACGATGGATTTTCGCGGCGTGCCTTCGCCGGTGCAAAAGATTTGCAGATAGCTGGCGACGCGTTCGGCGTCCGGCATCGCCTTAAGACCGGCGAAGCGCCGCGCCTGGTCGATATCGGTCTTGTTGCCCTGGGCGAGTGTGCTCGCCAGCGCCGGCCATTCCGCCGCCGCGATCAGCGAGCCGGTAAAATACTCGGCTTCAATTTTAGCGGCGTCGTCGGACGGATCGACGCCGAGCGATTTCGACAGATTGGCGAGCGCCGTGTCGCGGTCGCCCGCGGTCATGATCGTGCCGCGCTTGGCAATTGCTTCCCGTACGACGTCGCGGAACGTCTGATCGGCCGCCGCGACCATCGCCGCGGCCAGCGCGCGGCCGAGCTTGCCGTCGGGCGCGTCGGCGCCTTCGAGCAGCACGTTGAGCGTCAGTTGTTCGAGAAGCTGGGTGTGCTCGGCGTCGTCGAGCACGTTGAAACGCGCGGCGACGTTGGCCTCGAACGGGAACTGATGCAGGAGCTGCGTGCAGAAGGCGTGGATGGTCTGCACCTTGAGGCCGCCCGGAGTGTCGAGCGCCCGCGCGAACAGGCGCCGCGCCAGCGCGCGGCGCGCGGCGTCGGGCGCAACGCTCGAGCGCTCGCGAATGGCTTTGTCGAGGCCGGCATCGTCGAGCGTGGTCCATTCGGCCAGCGTGTCGAATACGCGCTTGGCCATGTTGGCGGCGGCGGCCTTGGTGAAAGTGATGCAGAGGATTTTTTCCGGCTCGACGCCGTCGAGCAAAAGGTTGATCACGCGCTGGACCAGCACGTGGGTCTTGCCCGAGCCGGCATTGGCGGCGACCCATGCCGACACGGCTGGGTTGGAGACGGCGCGCTGCAATTCGCGCACGGAATCGGGAATGACGCCGGGCGCTCTCATTCGCCGCCTCCGGACTCGTCGACCGCGCCGCCGGTGCTCGACCATTCTTTGACGCGCGCAAGATGATCGTAGTCGCCGTAATGGGTCGTCCACATCGGATGCACCAGCGAGCGGTAGGGCTGGTCTGCATCGGCGAAACGCTTGGCCAGTGCCGTGAGTTTTTCCAGCGCGCGGTCGGCGTGGCTGTCGGGCGTGCCCTCCTTGAACTTGAGCGGTTTTGGCTCGCCGGGCGGCTCGCCGCCTTTGAGTAGCACATAGCCTAGCTCGGCGACCGATGCGCCGGCCGCAATATCCTTGAACTTTCCTTGACGCAACATCGCGGCTTCAAGGGTGAGCTGCGGCGCAAGTCCGGTGCGCACCTGCTTTTCGGTGCGCGCGGCACCGGTCTTGTAGTCGAGGATGATGTAGCGGCCTTCCGCGTCACGCTCGATGCGATCGGCTATGCCACGCAGTTTGAACACGCCTTCGCCAAGCGGGATATCGAGTTCGGCGCGAATCTCCGCGACGACGGCGGCCAGGCCGGAACGGCGCGCGATTTCCCAGCGCGCGAACCAGCGCGCGATGCGCTCGAAGCGCGGCCACCAGAAAGCGCGCGCTTCGGGAAAATCGTTCAGCGCGGCAAAATGCGGCCGTCCCAGTTCGATGAGCGCGCGCGCCGGATCGTCCGGCAGCTTTTCGGCAAAGGTTTTGGTGAATTCGCCGATGGCGGCGTGAATGAAGGTGCCGCGCTCGGCGGCGCCGGGTTCCGCGCCGATCGGATCAAGCGGCGTGAGCCGCAGGATGTGCTTGGCATAGATCGTATAAGGGTCGCGCAGCCAGTGCTCGATCTCGGTCACCGATAGGCTTATCGGCCGCGCTGCCCGCGGCGGTTTCGGCGCCGGCTGCGGCTCTGGCGTAATGGTCTCGGGCCGGTCGAGCTCGCGCGCCCAGGTGAGATAATCGTCGCCGCGGGCGCGCGCGGGCTTCCAGCGCTCGCCGGCGACCGCGGCGAGGCGCTGGATGAAGCGCGACGGTACGGTCGGCGTGCCGGCGATCTTGGCGGCGTGGGTGAGGATCACGTCGCGGGCGCCAAGCAGCTGGGCAAAATCATGGGCGGAAAGGCCGATGCGGCGCTCCGGCAGATCGAGGCCGAGATTGAGCCGCATCGGGCGGCTGAGCCAGGCATCGGTTTGGCTCTCCGGCGGCCAAGTGCCTTCGACCAGGCCGCCGAGCACGACGCGGTCGCTTTCGGTGAGCCGCGCTTCGAGCGGCCCGAGGATGCGCACGCGCAGACCGGACTGGGCCGGGCGACGCACGACGCGGCCGGCAAGGGCCGCGGAAAACAATTCGAGATAATCGGACGGTTCGACGGACAAGCGAGCCGCGGCCTCCATCGCCGCCAGTTCGTCGAGCGCGTCGCTGAGTTTCGCGCCGTCGCGGCCGGCGAATGCGACGTCGTCTTTGCCCTGCCGCGACAGCGCGGCCAGCACGTCGCGATGGCGCGCCGCCAGTTCGCCGAGCGGCAGCCTCGTGAGGCCAAGGCTTTCGAAGGGCGCCAACGCCTGGCCAAGCCGCTTCACCAGATCGGCAGCGGCGGCAAGCGCGGTGTCGGTCAGATCGATGCGCGGATCGGACGGATGCAGATCGGTCTTTTCCTTGCGGCGGAATTTTTCCAGCTCGGTGCGAAAGGCTTGCAGTGCGCCGGCGAGACTACGCGTGCCCGGGCGCGGCCGCGGCCCGCGCAGGATCGCGCGCTCGAGCGCGGCGACGGCGTCTTCCGTGCCGCCCATGTCGAGCCGCAGCAGCGGATGTTTGAGCAGTGCCAGCAGCGTGACCGGGGCAAAACCGTGCAGCGCGGTTTCGGCGGCAAGGCGGGCAAAGATTCCAGCCGGCGTTTCGGCGAGCGCGTCGCCACCGGAATCCTCGGCAAGAATATTCCAGCGCGCCAGTGCGGCGAGCACGCGGCGCCCGAGCGCGCGGTCCGGCGTCACCAGCGCGGCGGTCTTGCCGTCGTGCACGGCTTCACGCAGGGCCACCGCGATGGCGAGCGATTCCTCCTCGGCATTGGCCGCTTCGATCACCGTGAGCGTCTCGAGCGCCGTCGCCAGGTGCGCTTCGAATTCTGGCTCGGCGGCTTTTTGCCGCCACATATCGGTCTTGGCCGCCGGCCGAAGCGCCTCCGACAATAACCGCTCGCGGCCGCGTGGCGCGGCCAAGCTGGCGACCGCGTCGCGGGCAATGCCGATCCGCGTGAGCAACGCCTGCATGGCGAATTGCGGATGTCCGGATGCCGGCGCGATGCGCTTGCTCTCGTTGCCCGTAATCAGGCTCCACGACTCGTCGTCGAGATCGGTATCGAGACCGGGCAGCACCACGGCGCCATGCGGCAGCTGCGCGATGGTCGCGATCAGTTCGGCGGTGGCCGGGATCGAGCCGGTCGATCCGGCGACGATCACCGGCGCGTCGGTCTTGCGCGCAAGCCGCGCCGCTTCCGCCTTGATCAAAAGATCGCGCCGCGTGACCGCTTCGATGGCGCCGCGTTCGTGCAACACGTCCGGCCATTGTTTGATCGCGATCTGCAGGAATTTCAGCGTCAGCTGCCAATATTCATCGAGCTCGTCCGGCACCAGATTATCGAGGCGCTCCCATGGCACGCCGCGCGTCGTCATGTCGTCGATCAGCCGCGCCAGATCGTCGGCCAGCGCGCAGGCCGCCGCCGGCGTCTGGGCGACCAGCGGCGCGCCGCTCGTGCCGTGGAGCTCCGGCGACGTCGCCCATTTGCCGATGAGCCGCGCCAGCAACAGGCGCCGTTCCATGCCGCCGAGCGCTTCCGGCAAAGCCAGCGCGTCGGCGGCGATGTCGCCGGTTGCCGCTTCGGCGAACGCGATCTCGTCCTCGTCGATATCGCCGATGGCGACGATGCGCGGCAGGATCGCCGCGTTGTCTTTCATGACGTCGAGAAAGGCGTCGCGCGCCAGCCGGCAGGCGCGGCGCGTCGGCAGATAGAGCGTGGCCGCGGCCATAGCGAGCGGATCGCGCGCGGCGGCAAAGCCGAGCTTGCCGCCGATCAACGCCTCGATCAGCGTCGGCAGAAACGGCGCCGACGCCGGAATGGTGAAAACGCGCGGTGCCATTTTGGGTTCGCGGAAAATCGCCGCGCCGGTCTAGCAGATTCTGAAGCCCGATGAGAACTAGGCGCGTCGGCGATCGGGCAGGGGCGCCGATCGCCCTTGTTCCCACGTCGGCACGATTGTAGTCTTATATGAGAGCTGCCAGCGGGATGTGCCGAAATCCTCTTGCGAGCGGCAGCGCGCATGCCGTCGGCGGGCATCGACAGCACTCTGAAATACTAAAATCGCAGCCTCGCGGGTCGCATCGGCGTCCGCGACACTGCATGGGAACAGGTCGGTCGCGTTGCATGCGCGGCAGGCGGGCGTACATCCGTTCAAATGGGGCTTCAGCCATGTCGAAAATCGGCTTTTTACTCACACTGCTCGTAAGCGTGCTGGTCTGCCTGCTGCCGGCGGCACCGGCGCAAGCCCAGTCGAACCACACCTTCGTCTCGGCCGCGGGCAACGACAGCAATAATTGCGCCACCGTCTCTACGCCCTGCCGGCACCTCGCCAACGCCTATGCCGCGACGGCCGCTAGCGGCGAGATCGAGGTGCTCGATCCGGCCAACTACGGCGCGCTGACCATTACCGGTCCGGTCAGTATCGAAGGTCACGGCTGGGCTTCGATCGCGGCCGTGAGTGGTGGCGCGGCAATCACCATCAATGCCAACACGGGCGACAACATCAACATCATCGGGGTGGTGCTCGATGGCATCGCCATCGCCAACACCACCGGTATCCAGTTCAACGGCAGCGGCGGCACCTTGACCGTTCGCGACAGCGTAATCCGAAATTTTGGAGTCGATGGCATCACCTTCCAGCCGAACAATACCGGCCTGAGCCAGCTCTTTGTGTCGAACACGCTGACTTCGGATAATGCTCGAAGTGGAATCCAAATCATTCCCACCGGTTCGGGGACGACGACCGGCGTTCTCGATCACGTCCAGATCATAAACAACAACGGAGATGCCGGGTTACACATTGAGAGCGAAGCTCAGACCATCACCATGACCATCAGCGACAGCGTGAGCGCAAACAACGCGAGATATGGCATCTTCGCCTCTTCGGACGGCGGACAGCCGGTCAGCACCATGGTGCGGAACTGCACAATCGCCAACAATTCGGTTGGATCCCCCAATGGCGGTGGATTGGCGTCGTTTTTGACCGGCGCGACCATGCGCGTTACGCGATCGACGATTACGGGGAACGGCGGCTTCTCATGGACCACTGTAGCCGGCGGGATACTGCTGAGCTATGCCGACAACAACATCGACGGCAATGCCGACACTAACCCAGCACCGCCGACCACCCCCTACAAATAGCGATGCCTGACCGGGGCGTCCGAGTGTCGCGCGCTCACAGGGGAGCTGCCACCATGGCGAAAGTCGCATTCCTTCTCGCACCGCTTGCCGTCGTGCTGGTTGGCTTGCTGCCGGCCGTGCCGGCGCAGGCCCAGGCGAACCGCACCTTCGTCTCGGCCGCGGGCAACGACAGCAATAATTGCGCCACCGTCTCTACGCCCTGCCGGCACCTCGCCAACGCCTATGCCGCGACGGCCGCTAACGGCGAGATCGACGTGCTCGATCCGGCCAACTACGGCGCGCTGACCATTACCGGTCCGGTCAGCATCGAAGGTCATGGCTGGGCTTCGATCGCGGCCGTGAGTGGTGGCGCGGCAATCACCATCAATGCCAACACGGGCGACAAGATCAACATCATCGGGGTGGTGCTCGATGGCATCGCCATCGCAAACACCACCGGCATCTCGTTTAACTCGGGCGGCAGTTTGACTGTTCGCGATAGCGTGGTCCGAAATTTCGGCTATGACGGCATCGATTTCTATCCGACTGCTTCGGGCACGTTTTTTATTTCGAACACGCTGCTGTCAGATAATGGTGGTACTGGAATCGCCGTTACCTCGACCGGTTCGGGAACTACGAACGGCGTTCTCAACCACGTCGACATGGTAAACAATGAGGATGGGATTATCGTTCAAAGTACTACCCAGACCGTCAACGTCACCATCAGCGACAGCGTGAGCGCAAACAACACGGCCGCTGGCATCGGCGCTGAATCCGACAGTGGAATGATGGTAAGCGTCATGGTCCGTAACTCCACAAGCGCCAATAATGGCACTGATGGATTGTACGCATCGGGTACTGGCGCGACCCTTCTTGTTACGCGATCAACGATTACGGGCAATATTACCGGATGGTCCGCTCCGACCGGAATAGTGTCGAGCTACGGCGACAACAACATCGACGGCAATGGCGGCGCCAACACCGAGCCGCCGAATCCCCTCACATATAAATAGCGATGTCTGGCGAAGGCTTCTGATCATAGCACTCTGCGCCGGCGGGAATTATAGGCTCATGGGGCGTAAATCATTCCTCCCGCAGCTTGCGACGGCAACGCTTCTGGCGTGGTGCCTGAGCTGCGAGCGCGGCGCGGCCGAAGTCCACCTCTCAGGCACGCTGGACCGCTTCGTCTTGCAGGCGCATGACGCGACGATGCCGGAAATCCTCGACGCAGTGCGCTCTGCATTCGATCTCGATGTGACGCTCAAGGGGGCGAGCGCGCGAAAGTTCACGGGGACGTATTCCGGCTCGGTGCGCCAAGTGTTGTCGCGCCTGCTCGCCGGCGAGAACTACGTCCTTCGCCACGCCGCCGAAGGCACGAGCATCATCCTGCTCGGTACCAGTGCATTGGACAGCAGTGTAGCGCGATCCGCTGTGCTTCCGGCTGCGCAAAGCTCGCGCCTCGTTGCGCTTCGGCAAGGACGGATCAAGAGGACGAGTGATTGAATAAGCCGCGACGATACTGCTGTCGGCCGCCCGCGTCCTAATGCGCCGCCAGCACCGCCTCGGCGGCGGTGACCGCGTCGGGGGTGCCGACATGCATCCAGACGCCGTCGAGGCGCAGGCCGAACAGGCGGCCTTTGTCGCCGGCGCGATCAAATAGGAGCGTGAGCGGGAACGCACCAGAGGGCGCATCGGCGAACAACGCCGGCGAAAGAATAGCCGCGCCGGCATAAACGAACGGAACCACCTCGCGCTCGCCGCGCCGTTGCAACCGGCCGTCGGGTCGCATGGCGAAGTCGCCGCGGCCTTCATAGCCGACGCTGCCGGAGGCCGGTGCCAAAAGCAGCATGGCGTCCATGGTCGCGGCGTCGAAGGCTTCGGCGAGCCGGACAAAATTCGGTTTCACGCCGTCTAGCCAAAACGTGTCGGAATTGACCAGAAAGAACGGCACGTCGCCCAATTGCGGAAGCGCTTTGGCAATGCCGCCGCCGGTGCCCATGAGCGTGTCGCGCTCGTCGGAGATGACGATTTTCGGCCGTTGCCGCGACGCCAGATGCCGCTCCAGCGCGTCGGCCAGATAATGCACGTTGACCACGGCGCGCTCGACATTGGCTTCGGCCAGGCGGTCGAGCGAATAATCGATCAGCGATTTTCCGGCGACGGCGACCAGCGGTTTCGGGATGCTGCCGTTGTGCGGCCGCATGCGCGTGCCCAGCCCTGCCGCCAATACGAACGCGCTGTTCGGCATCATCGCGCCTGATCTCGCCGCTGCCCGATTCGCCCCATCATACATCCCGGGCGGGCACATTGGTGGCATACCAATCGGCGAGCATGCCGAGCGCTGGATGCGCCAGCGCGCGCTGCAGGTAATTCCATATGCGCGGCATGTGGCGCAAATATTGCGGCTTGCCGTCGCGGCGGTCGAGCCGGGCGAAGATGCCGAGGATTTTGGTCGCGCGCTGCGCCGCCAGCGTCGCGTAAAGCTGGGTGAAGCCGGCGGTGTCGAATTTCGCATCGTCCTTGAGACGGGCGCGGACGTAGCGGCTGAGCAGCGCGACCTCCAGCGCTTCGGGCACATCGACCCGCGCATCCTGGAGGATCGAAGCGACGTCATAGGCCCCGGGCCCGATCACGGCGTCCTGGAAATCGAGTATGCCGATGCGGGCGACGTCTTCGCGGTCGGCGAGCCACAACAGATTGGGCGAGTGATAATCGCGCAGTACCCAGGTCGGCGGCGCTTCCAGCGCCGGCCGCAACGCGTTGCGCCACAGCGCGGCGAAGGCTTCGCGCGCATCATCGGTCGGCGGCGCGCCGACGCTCGGCAGATACCAGTCGAGCAAAAGCTCGGCTTCGATCAAAAACGCGTCCGCGTCGTAGCGCGGCAGGTGATAGTCGAAATGCGGCGCGATCGGCAAAGTCTCCGGCAATCTCCGGCGATGCAGCGAGACCAGCACGTCGATGGCGGCTTCGTAGCGCGCCTCGATCGGCGCCGGCGGGTCGCCGTCGACGATGCGCACCTCGCCGAGATCCTCCATGACGATGAGGCCGCGCGCCGGATCGGCATGCAGGATTTCCGGCGCCGACAGATTGCGGTCGCGTAAGCCGCGCGCCAGCGCCACATAGGGGATCGTATCCTCGGCCAGATGAGCGATGGCGCTATAGGGCTTGCCGTCGCGCACTGGCGGGCCATCGGGCCGCGGCGGCGCGTTCATCAGGATCATGGTGCGGTTGTCGAGCGTCAGGCGTTCGAAGATGCGCGTCGAGGCGTCGCCCTGCATGCGCTGCCGCCGCGCCGCGCCGACGCCGGATTCGTCGAGGAAGGCGCGCACCAACGCGATGCGTTCGGCGCGCGGTGCGAAGGCGCCGTAGCCGACATAGCGGACATGGCGGGCTTCGGCGCCGAGCTCCGGCGCCAGCGTAAAGGTGATGTCGAAACGGTTGGGCGGCAGGAAGCCGGCGGCACGGTCGGGCCATTCCAGCAGCACCACGGCGCCGTCAGGTAAATCGTCGAAGCCGAGCTCGGCCAATTCCGCCGTGCCCGACAGCCGGTAGAGATCGGCATGCACCAGCGGGAAGCGCGGCAGCTCGTAGGTCTGCACAAAGGTAAACGTCGGGCTCGGCACTTCGACCGTGTCGTCGCCGGCCAGATAGCGGATCAACGCGCGGGCAAAGGTGGTTTTGCCGGCGCCGAGATCGCCGGACAGCGTCACCAGGTCGCCGGGCTCGAGCGCGCCGGCGATGTCGGTCATGAAGGCGACCAACGCCTCTTCGTTCGGGATGGTCACAGTGAAGCTTGCGCCACCCGTGGTCGTCAGCAGCATCGTGATTTAGGCCGCCGTGAGCCTGGCGGCTTCTCCGCTCGGGAACGTACATGTCACAGTCGTGCCCTCGCCGACAACCGAGGTGATGCTGACCGTGCCGCCGTGCAGCTCGACGAACGAGCGCACCAGCGAGAGGCCGAGCCCCGGGCCGCGATGCTGCGAGCCGAGCGGATGGGATTCGAACCAGTCGAACACTTTTTCCAGCACCTCGGGCGGAATGCCCGGGCCGCGGTCGGTCACCGCAAAGATCACCGCATCGGCGCGCCGCTCCGCACGCAGCGTGATCTTGGCACCGGCCGGCGAGAAGCTCACGGCATTGGCCAACAGGTTGAACAGGATTTGCCGAATGCGCCGTTCGTCGGCGGTGAACGCGCCGATGTCCTTTGGCGCGCTGATGTCGAGGGTGAGGCCTGGGCCGGCCAGACGATCCTGCACGCCTTCGGCGGCACCCGCCATGGTGGCGCGGATATCGACTTGACCGAGATTGAGCTGCATCCGGCCGGCGTCGATGGTGGCGAGGTCGAGGATATTGTTGATCAGCGCCAACAGCGTGTCGGTGGAGACGGTGATGTAGTCGAGATAGTCGCGCTGCTTTGGCGCCAGCGGCCCGGTCGAAGGGTCGCCGAGCAGGTGCACGAAGCCAATGATGTTGGTGAGCGGCGAGCGCAATTCGTAGGACACGTGGTGCACGAAATCGATCTTGATCTTGTCGGCGTCTTCGAGCGCCTCGTTGCGCTCGCGCAGCGCGCGCTCGACGTTCACCGAATCGGTCACGTCGTGGAACGTCACCAGCGTCGCGCCGTTGGGCAGCGGCACCGTCGTGCAATCAACTACCGTGCCGTCGCGGCGCTCGAGTCTGGCCTCGATCGGTTCGCGGCTGTCGATGGCGGTGACGAATTCGCGCAGTTTCTGCCAGGTGGCGTTGTCGCCGTGCAGCGGACGGCACAATGCCGTGATGGTCTCGATATGCGGCCGCTCGGCCAGCGCCTGCGGCTCGAGCCGCCACATGCGGGCGAAGGCCGCGTTGTGCAGGCGCAGGCGTCCGTCGCTTGCGAACACGGCGACGCCCTCGGCCAGATTGTCGAGGGTCTCGCCCTGGACGCGGATCATTTCCTCGAAGCGGCGGTCGAGATCGAGCCGCTCGGTGACGTCGTGGAACAGGTAGGTGACGCCGCCGTCCGGATTGGGCGTGGTGACGACGCGCACGGTGCGCCCGTCCGGAAGGTGCCACATGTATTCTTTGGCCTCGACGGCGCGATAGGCTTCGTGAAGCTGCGCCTTCCACTGCCGGAAATCCTGCTCTTCCGGCAGCTTGCGGGCGCTGCGCAGCGCCTCGATGACCGCCGAATCCGTCGGTCCTTGGTCGAGATAGGCGGCGTCGAGATCCCAGAGCGCGCGATAGGCGGCGTTGTAGAACGTCAGCCGTTGATCGGCCGCGAACATGGCGACGCCGGTGGACAGCTGATCGAGCGTGCGGCGGTGAGCGTCGACCATGCGGCCGAGCGCAACGCGCATGGTTTCCGCTTCGGTGGCGTCGAGCCCAATGCCGGCGCTGCCGGTTTCGGTGCGGAAATCGAGCACATCGAAGGTGCGCCGGGCGCCTGCGACCACGGCCGGCAACCGCCCCGCATAGGAGCCGCTCGCCTCGCGTGCTCGCAAAATGTTGTCGCGCGCGGTGCTGTCGAGCAGCTCGATGCGCCGCGTGACGGCGTCGGCGGCAGTCTTGGCTTCGACCGCGCGCGCATAGGCGGCATTGGCAAAGGTCAACTGACCCGCCGCGTCGCGCGTCCACACCGGTGACGGCAGGTTCGCGATCAAGGCGCGCAGCGAGGCGACTTCGCTCAGCAAAGTCTCGTGCCGGGACAACAGTTCGGCCAGGTCGCGCTTGACGCCGATGGCGTCTTTCAGGCGCAGCACGGCGCGGCCGCCGATGGCGCGGCCTTGCACTTCGATCGGGTGGCCGTGCAGCGTGGTCAGCGTCAGTGAAAAACCTTCGCCGCGACTGCGCAGGTTTTCAACCGCTTGTTCCATGGCGGAAGCCTTGCCGGCTTCGAGCCAGCTGCCGAAGGCGAGCACGCGATGAGGCGCGGCGACGCCGACGATGGCGGGATCGCCGTCGATGCGAGGCTCGTCGGACCCCGCCGGCCAATCCACCATGACCTGCGGCTCGGAAAACAGCAGCGCATTGGCGCGGTCGAGATCGCTGCGCAGGGTGGCGATCTCGTCGCGCGAGGAGGTCTCCAGCCGTGTCCAGCGTGTGCGCGCGCGGACCAGCATGATCGCGGTGACGACGGCGAACAGCACGAGGCCTAGCACCACCACCAGCACGGCGATTTCATGCCGGTCGATGCTGTCTTGCGCGCTCACCACGAGTTCGTGCAGCGCGAGGACCGGTTGTTGCTCGGCGCTGGCGGGGAGGGGAAAGACGGCGCCAATCATGGCGGTCAAGAATCCGCGTCGCCACGGATGCGCGCAGCTGCCGCTGATCCGGATCGTGTCCGGCATGCCCCTTCGCCTCTGCTGGCTGCCACCACCGCCCGTTGCCAGCGGATCATCGCGGGGAAAAGCCCCGCGAATCGCTCGACTTTACTCTCAAGCGGAATCGCGCCGAAAGAGTCCAGATCGTGAACGTCAGCGCGATGGAACCGGGCTCACGCCCGCGCGGCGGCGGCGCGGCCGATTAACGGCGTGCCGAGCGCCTCGGCGTCGCGCGCCATGTCTTCCAGATTGATGCGGCTCAAGGCGACGCCGAATTGCTGCTCGGCGCTCGACAAAGCCGGCAGCACGACCTTGCTGAGCAGCTCGGAGCCGACGGGTTCATTGTCGGCTTCGTCGACGGTTCCGGCGGCGCGCAAAATATCGTTGGCGGTCACGCGACACGCTTCGCGCGCCAGCTCGTAGCCGCCGCGCGGGCCGCGAATGCCTTTCAAAATTCCTTCGCGCACCAGACTTTGCAGCACGGACTCCAAGTGTCGCGGCGGCAAGGCATGGCGTGCCGCGAGCGTTTTCGCCGAGATCGGACATCCTGGGGCCTGCACAGCCACGTCGATGACCGCTGCAATCGCGAGGAGTCCTTTGCGTGGGAGCAGAGGCATGTGAGGGGAAAACGTCGCTGGCGGGGAATAGTTCGTGGGGAGGTAATATACTACACCCGGAACGAATTCCCAGCAGATCAGGCAATCAAGTCGCTGGTTTATCCAGTCTTCGATTCCAATCCGGTGGAACCAAGGCCACCCGCCGCGCGCTCGGTGGCATCTAGACTGCCCGATTCAACAAGTTTTGCATGTTGAATTGGCGCGATGACGAGTTGCGCGATACGCATGCCGCGAGAAACGACGAATAAATCGGAGCCAATATTGACAAGTATAACTTGCAATTCGCCGCGGTAATCGGCGTCGATGGTGCCAGGCGTGTTCAGCACGGTGACGCCGTGGCGGGCGGCCAAACCCGAGCGCGGTCGCACCTGGCCTTCGCTGCCGGGCGGCAAAGCGATCGCGACGCCCGTCGGGATCACGGCGCGGCCGCCGGGCGGAATTTCGACCGGTGCGTCGGCTGGCACCGCGGCGAGGAGATCGAGGCCGGCGGCCAGCGCGCTTTGATATTGCGGCAACGGCAGATCGCGCCCGTGCGGCAGCCGGACGATGCGCACCTCGATGGACGTTTCGTTGCTCATCACTTTGCCTCCGCGAGCGCCGCGGCGATCCGCGCGATCAAGGCGCGCGCGACGTCGTCCTTCGATTGCGGCGGCCAGGATTCGACGCCGGCCGCGGTGATGAGATGAATGATGTTGACGTCGCCGCCCATGATGCCGGTTGAGGGCGAAACGTCGTTGGCCAGAATCCAGTCGCAGCCTTTTTTGGCGAGTTTTGCTTCGGCATTGGCGATGACGTTGTCGGTTTCTGCGGCAAAGCCGATGACCAGCCGCGGCCGGCCGGAATTGCGGTGCGCGATCGTCGATAGGATGTCGGGATTTTCGGTCAGCGCCAGCGTCGGTGTCTTGCCCGGCTGCTTCTTGATCTTGCTGTCGCTCGGCCGTTCGGCGCGCCAGTCGGCGACGGCGGCGGCGAACACCGCGACGTCGGCCGGCAGCGCCTGCTCGACCGCCTTGAGCATCTGCTGCGCGGTTTCGACTTTCACCACCGACAATCCGGGTGGATCGGGCAGATTGACCGGACCGGACACCAGCACCACGTCGGCGCCGGCCGCGGCCGCGGCCGCGGCGATGGCGTGGCCCTGCTTGCCCGAGGAACGGTTGGCGATATAGCGCACCGGATCGATCGGCTCATTGGTCGGTCCCGATGTGACCAGAATGCGCTTGCCGGTGAGCGATCCGGTTCGGCGCATGATTGCTTCGACGGCGGCGGCGATTTCCAGCGGCTCGGCCATGCGGCCCAAACCCGCTTCGCCGCGTTCGGCCATCTCGCCCGCGTTCGGACCGACGATGTGTGCGCCGTCGCTGCGCAATTGCGCCAAATTGCGCGCCGTCGCCTTGGCCGCCCACATCTGCGGATTCATCGCCGGCGCGATCAGGATCGGCTTGGCGGTCGCGAGCAAGACGGCAGTGGCGAGATCGTCGGCATGGCCGCCCGCCATCTTCGCCAACAGGTCCGCCGTCGCCGGCGCGACGACGATGAGATCGGTGTCGCGCGCCAAACGAATATGGCCGACGTCGAACTCGCTATGCGGATCGAACAGATCGGTGAAAACGCGCTCGCCGCTCAATGCGCTCGCGGCGAGCGGCGTGACGAAATGCTGCGCGGCGGCGGTGAGGATGCAACGCACTTGCGCGCCGCGGTCCTGCAGGCGGCGGATCAGATCGAGCGATTTATAAGCGGCGATGCCGCCGCCGATGATGAGCAGGACGCGGTTGCCAGTCGCTTCAGTCGCCCGCGCCTGCCGCCGCGCCGGCTGCGATGGCGGATCGACATCGTCGAAGCTGTCAGTCTGCTGCGCCGCCTCGCGCAAGATGACGCGGACCTCGTCCTCCATCGACCGGCCGTGGCGCGCTGCGCGTAGCCGCAGCAGCTTCTTGAGCTTGTCGTCGAGCTGCCGGACGGTAAGACTGCCCATTGCCGCTTCCGTAGATGGGTAGTTCCATAACAATATCAAAGGCTAGCATGACAATGATTGCATTGCAATCATTGTCATCATAGGACCTTGAAGGCGATCCAAAGCAGCAGCGCCGCGATCGCCCACAGCGCCGCCAAAGTCCAGCGGAAGCGGCCGCGTTCGGCTTCGTCGAACTCGGCGATGGTTTGCGGCGACAGCAACAACCCGTCGCGCGTCATCGCGTCGAGCTGATCGAGTATGCGGGCGCCGCGGGTCAACAGCCCCGGCGCGCTGGCGACGAAACGGCCCAGCTCGCTGACGCCCTGCGCGGCATTTTCCAGCTTGCCGGCAGGGCCGAGATGCCGCGTCATCCATTCGCGCACCACGGGCTCGGCGGTGGTCCACATGTCGAGTTTTGGATCGAGCGAACGCCCGACGCCTTCGACCACCACCATGGTCTTCTGCAGCAGCAGCAATTCCGGCCGCGTGCGCATGTCGAACAGGCCGGTGACCTCGAACAACAGCGTCAAGAGTTTTGCCATCGAAATATCTTCGGCGGTGCGGTTGTGGATCGGCTCGCCGATGGCGCGGATGGCTTGGGCGAAATTTTCCACCGAATGATGCGCCGGCACATAGCCGGCTTCGAAATGCACCTCGGCGACGCGGTGATAGTCGCGGTTGATGAAGCCGTGCAGAATCTCGGCAAGAAACAGGCGTTCCTTGACGCCCAGCCGGCCCATGATGCCGAAGTCGACGGCGATCAAACGGCCGGTGTCGTCGACGAACAGATTTCCCGGATGCATGTCGGCATGAAAGAAGCCGTCGCGCAACGCGTGGCGGAGAAAGGTCTGGATCAGGACACGGCCGAGTTTCGGCAGGTCGAAACCTTTGGCCACAAGACGGGCGCGGTCGGACAGCGGCGTGGCGTCGATCCATTCCAAGGTCAGCACTTCCTTGGTGGTGCGGTCCCAGTCGACCGCCGGGACGCGGAAATCCGGATCGTCCTTGGTGTTCTCGGCCATTTCCGAAAGCGCCGCCGCCTCGAGGCGGAAATCCATCTCGAGCGCCACCGAGCGGCGCAGCGTCTCGACCACTTCGATGAGGCGGAGCCGCCGCGCTTCGGCCGACAGATTCTCGGCGTGCCGCGCGGCGAAGGTGAAGTCGCCGAGATCGGCGTGGAAGCGTTTTTCGACGCCGGGCCGCAGCACTTTGACGGCGACGTTACGCGGCCCGTCTGTGGTCTCGACTTGGGTCTCGACCGTGGCGCGATGAACCTGGGCGATAGAGGCGGCGGCGACCGGCGGTCCGAAGGTTGAAAAAACCGCCTTGAGCGGCTTGCCGAACGAGGCGACGATCGCCGCTTCGGCCTCGCTTTGCGGGAACGGCGGCATCTGGTCTTGCAGCCGCTCGAGATCTTTGGCGAGCGCGGCCCCGACCACGTCCGGCCGCGTCGCCAGGAACTGGCCGAGTTTTACGTAGCTGGGACCGAGCCGGGTCAGCGCCGTCGACAGGCGAGTGTCCGCGGCTCCGGTCGTTCGCCGTTCGATCAGGCGCGCCAGCCGCAGGAACGGCCGCGCCGGGACCGGCACGTCAGAGGAATCGACGATGCCGAACACGCCCTCGCGGGCGAACACGAAGCCGGCGCGGCCGAGACGGACGAGATGCGCGGGAGCGGAGATCACAAACGCCAGCCGCAATGCAGCGCCACGATGCCGCCGGTCATTTGCTGAAACGAAACCCGCCTAAAACCCGCCGCGCGCAGCATGGCGGCGTAGGCCTCAGGTCTCGGGAAGCGGCGGATCGATTCCACCAGATAGCGATAAGATTCGGCGTCGCCCGTCACCGCGCGGCCGAGCGCCGGAATGACGTTGAACGAATAGAAGTCGTACAGCCGGTCGAGGCCGGGCACGTCGACGGCGGAGAATTCCAGGCACAAAAACTTGCCGCCGATTCGCAGCACGCGAAACGCTTCGGCGAGCGCCACATCGATGCGCGGCACGTTACGGATGCCGAACGCGATGGTCACCGCATCGAAACTGCGGTCGGCGAACGGCAGCGCTTCGGCATTGCCTTCGGTGAAGGTGATCGCGTCGTCGCGGTGTTGGGCGATGGCGCGCTCGCGGCCGACCGCAAGCATGTCGGGATTGATGTCGCATACCGTCGCCCGCGTTTGCTCGCCGCCGGCCGCGATGGCGCGCATCGCCACGTCGCCGGTGCCCCCGGCAACGTCGAGCAGCGCGAACGGCCGGGATTTGGGCGGATCGAGCGCGGTGACCAGCGCGTCCTTCCAGGCCCGATGCAGGCCGAGCGACATCAAATCGTTCATCAGGTCGTAGCGCGGCGCCACGCTGTGAAAAACGTCGTCGACCAGCGCCTGCTTGTCTTCAAGCGGCACCTGGCGTGAGCCGAAATGGGTGTCTGCCATCGCTACTTTCCCTGTCAGCCAACCATAGCGCGGCGGCGCAAGCGACGCTATGTGTTGCCGTTAACCATAGTGTTGCGGCCACGAGCGCCGGATCGAACGATGCCCGAACTGCCTGAAGTCGAGACTGTGCGCCGCGGGTTGGAGCCGGCAATGGAGGGCGCGCGCTTCGCCAAGGTCGAGGTGCATCGCGGCGACCTGCGCTGGCCGCTGCCTGCGGATTTCGCCAAGCGCCTCGAAGGCTCAACCGTGACCGGCCTGGGCCGCCGTGCCAAATATCTGCTCGCGGACCTCTCGTCCGGCGATGTGTTGATCATGCATCTCGGCATGTCGGGCTCGTTCCATGTTTTTGGCAAAGAGCGCCAGAGCACGCCCGGCGCCTATTATCACGAGCGCTCCAAGCACGTCGCCCACGACCACGTGGTGTTTCATATGTCGTCCGGCGCCATCGTCACCTTCAACGATCCGCGCCGGTTCGGCTCGATGAAGCTCGTTAAGCGGGCAAAACTCGACGACGAGCCGCTGTTGCGCGGGCTTGGTCCCGAGCCGCTCGGCAACGCCTTCGACGCCGCGATGCTGGCGCTGGCCTGCAAGGGCAAGAAAACCAGCCTCAAGGCGGCGCTGCTGGACCAGCGCATCGTCGCCGGCCTCGGCAACATCTATGTCTGCGAGGCGCTCTATCTGTCGCGCCTGTCGCCCAAGCGCCTGGCGTCGACCATCGCTACAAAATCCGGCGCGCCAAACGAGCGCGCCGAGCGTTTGGTCGAGAGCATCAAGCGCGTGCTCAACGACGCCATCAAGGCCGGCGGCTCATCGCTGCGCGATCATAAGCTGACCGACGGTGGGCTCGGCATGTTTCAGCATAATTTCCGGGTTTATGATCGCGAAGGCGAAAAATGCCGCACGCCCGGCTGCGGCGGTACCGTCAAGCGCATCGTGCAGAACGGCCGCTCGACGTTTTATTGCCCGAGCTGCCAGAAGTGATTTCTGAAACGTCTACTCGTTTGCCGGTAACGCCTCATCCAACCACTTCGCGATCGCCGCGGCGATGTCCTTGTTGTTCTTCTCCAGCATCATGACGTGGCTGTTGCCCTTGATGCCGATATCGGCGAGGCGGATATAGGTCGGCTTGACGCCGGCCTGGCGCAGATAGTTCACCGTGCAGTGATCGTACGGCGCGTGATAGGACGCCTCTGACGTGAGTACGAGGATCGGCATTTTCTGCAGATTGGGCAGTTGCCGCGCCGGCTCGGCTTGCGCGTAGCAGCGCACCAGGTCGGGCGCGTCGGCCTTGTCCTGCTGCACCATCTTGAGCTCGGACGCATCCTTGATCGGCGGCGCATAATTGATCGGCACCGCGGTGATGCCATAGGGCAGCGCCAGCGTGCCTTGTTTGAACCAATCCGGCGCACCTTTGAACTCGACCTGATAGAACGGCGGCCCATTCGGCTCGATCGCCAGGATCGCCTTCACCAGATCAGGCCGCGCATCCGCCACCGGCCAGCCGAAGGCGCCGGCTTGCGAATGGGTCAGCAGGATCGCCGGCCCGATTTTGTCGAGCAGCGCCAATAGCGCATCGCGATTGAGGAATTGCTGCGAGGCAAAGTCGGCGATCGCCGGCATCTGACTGGCGGCAAGCTGTACCGTCGCCGGATCGTCCGCCTCGCCGCTGCCCGGCCATTGCGTATGCAGCACTGCCTGCGGCCACAGCTTGAATTTTTCCTGGGCGACAAAGCGCGACAGCGCATTGCCGCGCTCGACATTGTGCATCGGCCCGTAAGCCGCGGCGAGATAGCCGGACCGCGCCCGGCCGGGCTGGTCGACCACATAGACCGCATAACCCTGGCGCACGAAATATTGCGCCCAGCCCTCGCGGCCGTCGGGGGTGCCGGTGTAATTGGTGCCCGACATGGTG
>Ga0210395_10000268_pt1 | contig 41093 bp, 35 predicted proteins | sample IncBWH4OmetaG_FD_150861 | JGI IMG/M metagenome (GOLD analysis project Ga0210395, IMG submission 150861) | Forest soil microbial communities from Barre Woods Harvard Forest LTER site, Petersham, Massachusetts, United States - Inc-BW-H-4-O ...
GACGCGTTTCTTCGCGAGGTCAAAGGATTGTAGTAACGCGAAAAGTAAAAGTCTATTACAGATCCCTGACCGCAGGTTGGAACGCGACCTTGTTGCCGGCGTGTCTCGCTGACGCGCAAGCGACCAAGGAGATCCCGTCGACCGGACCATCGAAGGCGGTAGTAGTGACAGCGCCGGGCGTCTGGTTAACGAGGGTCCTCCACATCCACGCTTCCAAGATGCGTGCTTGTGCCGCGCGAGATTAAAGCCGGAAAATTGGCGCGCCCGCGGGCGCCCCGGTCGCGCCACCATCCACGGCGATCTCTGCCGCCTGAAGGTAGGAGGAATCGTCCGAGGCAAGAAACAGGATTGTTTTGGCCACCTCATCGACTTCCGCAAGCCGCCCAAGGGGAATGCTTTTCGCGATGCGCTTCTCCAGCACTGCCATCGCCTCCGGTGAAGGCGCCGAGGCAGACCAGATCGGCGTGCGCGTGGCGCCAATTCGGACGATGTTGACCCTGATTCCCCGTGGAGAAAGCTCGGTGGCCAGCACTCGGGTCATGGCCGCAACACCAGCTTTACTGGCGGCATACGCGGAGCGTTCCGGGTTGCCAAGACTTGCGACGACGGAGCCGTTGAGGATGATCGATGCGCCCACGTTCATGTGCGGTACGGCAGCCTGAATGGTGAAGAACACTCCCGTAATATTCGTTTTCAGAATCTCCTCGAACTTATCGAGAGATGTTTTGCCGACCGGCGTTGCACGAGCAATTCCGGCGTTAGCGAACAGGATGTCCAGGTGGCCGAGCTTTTCGACGGCCGCCCCTACAGCCTTCTCAATAGCCGCGACGTCCGTCATATCCGCTTGCAGTGCCACCAGGCCCGACCCCAGTTCCTTCTCCGCCGCATCCAAAGTAGATTGATTCCGCCCTGTTATAGCGACTTTCGCGCCTTCCGCTACAAACAATCGCGCGGTTGCCAACCCTATACCACTATTCCCGCCGGTGATCAGCGCGGTCTTATTCTTGAGTCTCATGCGAAGCTCCTGGCGGTTTCCTAGATGCCGCAAGCGACCGCTCGGCCGCAAATGAAGTCGGACTCGGAAAGAGGCGGTGTTCTACTCCGCCGCGATGCCTTAGACTGCTCTGGAAATTGCGCGGCTGCCGCCCGGCGTGGCTCGTACGATAAAAGGCAAATGGGAACTTTTCCCCTGGGCAGGCCTGATGGATTTGAGTCTTGGAGCTTTGCGCAGCGCGTTTTTCGCATGAAACAAGCGCGCCTTTGCGGCAGCAACAGAGATACCGATGATAGCCGCTGTTTCCTTCATCGAATGTTCCTGCAACTGTTGAAGCTCGATCACCTTTCGAATTGTCGGCCGCAAGGTGCTGATCGCGCCACGAAGAATACTCTCCCGTTCCTGTTGGACGCAACGCTTCTCGGGGTTTGGAGCGTGATCCGGCACCTCCCACGACGGCGCCTTCGGATCGGAATCGGCGGAACCTTCCAGCGAAATTTCGTGCGAAGTGCGCTTTTTCCGCAGGATCATCAAGGCAGAATTAATCGCGATCCGCGTCAGCCACGTGGAAAAGGCCGACCTGCCGTCAAATTCCCCGATGTGAAGGAAGGCGCTCAGAAATGAATCCTGCAGAGCATCTTCCGCGTCTTCGCGATTCTTGGTTATGCGGAATAAAGCTCTCTGAATCCTTGGCGCAAGCCGTTCACAGAGCACATCGAAAGCCACCGTTTGCCCGTACTTTGCGGCCGCGACCAATCTCTTGTCGTCCGCTCCCTCGTATTCATCACGAAGCGCGAGGTTTTCTCCCACCAGATTCTCTTCCATGCAAGCAACCAGGCACTGACAAGCCATAGCTCCCCCCAAGACTTCTGTTAGAGATTCCGTTCTCTGGCGATCCACTCCCGGATGTAGGGTGAACAGTGAACCAGTTCGATCCCCCTAAACTCGCAATCGCTCAGCAACCGCACTCCTTCCACGTCCACGAGCGTGACATGCTCCAAATCCAACACGGTTCCCGCTCCCATACCCTCGATTTCTGCTTTTAACTCCACGAGATGCTCCGATCCAATTCGCCCACTCAGGCGAAAAATGGACCTTCGGCCGTCCGCCATTCTTTCAATTCTCAGTGTCATCCTTCCGCTTCCGCGCAGTACACTGTGCAATCCGCTAACCTTTTTCAAATAGTTGAAAACAAAGGATTTTTCTTATGGAATCCTCGCCCGATTTCGGCATTTGCTGATTTTCGGCAATGCGCTCGAGGATTGTTACAGGACAATAAATGGTGAGGCTTGGACGTAAACGGCGAGTGCGCCGCATGGGACTGGAAAAAAGGACAGCGTGCTTAAATCGATAGGCTTAATGCTCGGAGTTCCCTTCCGAGTACTAGACCGACTTGAAGCTGTGCTTGTTGATTCCCAAGCTGGCAATCTTGGATTCGAGCGTCTGGCGTGGGATTCCAAGTAAAGCAGCCGCCCCGGATGGGCCCGAGACGCGGCCCGCCGTTTCGGCCAAAGCGGCTTCTATGACTTCCCTCTCCTGGCTCTCGTCTAGCCGCCCGAGCCCCCTGGAAGAAAGGTTTAACCTGGTTAGATCGCCGGGCAGCTCGCGCTTAATCCATGTTTCATCAATGGAGAAGGTTTCCGAGTCACACAGGATAACCGACCGCTCGACCACGTTTTGCAATTCGCGAATATTGCCGGGCCACGTGTAGTCTTGAAGCAGCGCCAGGGTCTTTTTATCAATGGTCCGGATTTTTTTGCCGGCCTTCTTTGCGTATCTCTCAATAAGGTATTCCACCAGCAGGGGGATATCATCCGCACGTTCGCGCAACGAGGGCATGTGGATCGGAAACACATTCAGCCTATAGAAAAGATCCTGCCGGAAGGTGCCGGCCTCAACGGCCGCCCGAAGATCCCGGTTTGTGGCGGAGAGAACCCTGGCATCCACGGAAACCGATTGGCTGCCTCCCACCCGTTCAAGTTCTCGTTCCTGGAGCACTCGCAGGAGGGCGATCTGGGTCTCAGCCGGGAGCTCGCCGATCTCATCAAGGAAAATTGTGCCTCCATCGGCCAGCTCAAACCTTCCGAGACGACGCTGAGAAGCCCCGGTGAACGCACCTTTCTCATGGCCAAACAACTCGGACGCGATGAGGGTAGGGGGAATCGCCGCGCAGTTAACGCGGATAAAAGCCCGGTTTCGGCGCTTCGACCGCCGATGGATGGCCCGAGCAATCATCTCTTTTCCCGTACCGGTCTCGCCAAGGATAAGAACCGTGGAGTCCGTGGCAGCCACCTTCGCGACCTGTACGAGGACTCGGCGGAGCGGTTCTGAAGAGCCGACGATTTCCTCGAACATAGAGACTTTGTCGATCTCTTCGCGGAGAGCGATGTTCTCCTTATAGAGCTGGTCCTTTAATACCTTTATTTCTTCAAAAGCAGTTTCGAGAGCCGCTCTAGCTTCGTGTTGCTCGGTCACGTCCATGGTGGTGCCGACGACTTCAATGACTTCGCCCAACTCATTTAACAGGGGGTGAGCGATAGAGTGAAGATGCTTTATCCTTCCGTCTGGAAGAACAATTCGAAAATCGCCCTCCGAATCGACCCTGTCTTTTTGTGTGGACTCTAGTTTCGCTCTCTGCTCGACCCCTTGCCGATCTTCGGGGTGGAGCATTGCGAAAATATATGACCAACTGGGCCTTATTTTATCGGGGTCACATTCATAAATGCGAAAGCTCTCTTGTGACCAGAAGATGGCACCGGTCCGCACATCCCAAGCCCAACTTCCACAGCGGCTCAACCTCTGGGCTTCCGCTAAATAGCCTTCGCTTCGCCGTAGCGTATCTTCTGCGTGCTTGCGCTCGGTGATGTCCACCGAGCTACCCACGAATTGCACCAACTCCCCGGATGCGTCCAGAATAGGATGGGCGAAGGCGTGAACCCATTTGACAGTGCCGTCTCCCAGAAGGATTCGGAATTCCAGATCGTATTCCGACTTTTCACGGATGGCTCGCTCGATGGCCTCTTGCCACCTGGCTCGATCCTCCGGATGAACTCGCTGCAGGCGTTTTTGCCAACCCGGCATGCCCTCTTTTGGATCGAAGCCATAGATCCGATACCATTCCTCGGACAGATGCAAGGCGTCTCTTCCCGCTACGCGCCAAACCCAACTCGCGGTATGCGTGAGCCGCTGGGCTTCGGCGAGATACGACTCGCTGTTCTGCAGAGTCTCGTAGAGAGAAAGAAGTCTCCCCGCCGTATCGTTGAAAACCTGGCCAAGCTCGGCGAGTTCGTCCCGGCCGATCACAGAAACTTGGTGTTGGAACTCGCCCCGGGCCAACGCCTTCGAACCTTCCATGAGCAACCCGAGGGGCTCCGTAATACTGCGGGTGATAGCCAAACCAAGGAATGCCGCAATCAGCAAAGTAAAGACGGCAGTCACCGGAACAATCAGAAGAATTCGCTTTTGTAAGCGCACCACCTGCGACACCGCTTCTGCCTGCTCTTCACTGACCTGCTGGTCAATGCTCTTGACCAGCGCGGAGGTTTGGGCTTCCAGCGGCTTTTTTTCGTTAGCCAGGCGGAGACGCACAGCCCCCCAATCGCCCAATGCAGCTAATCCTGTGATGGCTTCGAGCTGTGATGGCAACGCGCTTTCAATCGCTTCGAGAGTGGGGAGAAACGTGGGATCCAGATGCGCCTCGGCGGGCAAGTGAGCTAGCGCATTTCTGGTCCGCTCGGTATCCTGGAGCAAAACGGTGCTGAGAGGCCCGGCCTCCCTCTTTAAACGCTCGATATCTCTGGACTCTGCGAGCTCATCGAGCTGGGCATGAAACGATAAGAGATCCGATTGAAAGCGCAGAACAGCGATCAACTCCTGGTCAACGCCAGTGAGACGCTCTGCCTGAAGGCGGACCAAGTGAAACTGCCAGAGGAGCAGAGCATTTCCGCCTAACATCAGCAAGATGATGAAGATAAAGAACAGCGTTAAACGGGGGCCGATGTTCAGCCGGTCGAGGCTTGGAATCCTCATTCGGGTATGTTTGGCCCGGTTGCCGGGCTCGCCGCTGATTGTATTAGGCCCCATCACTTGCCTCAATCTATAGCACGTCCCCGAGCGCCGGCCAAGCGACTCCAAACCAAAGAGGCTCGGGGAAACACGGCGAATCGTTCAAGGTGCTTACGACCCACCCGCACCTCCGGTTGAGGGAGGACCTATCTTGAAGCCGGTGATTTCGACGAGCCGTTTCTCTAGGACTGCGGCGGCTTCCGGGGCCTTTTTTTCGCCAGTCAAAACGGCATGGACCGCCGTCATGAAGGCTTTCGTGACCTCTTCGTAGGCTTGGCCGGAAACAACGGAAGGCCTAGCAACTAGACCTCCCCTGGTCTGACCCGACGCGGCAGGAAGTGCATAGGGCTCGAGATCCAGCGGCAGATCATATAGCTCGGGTTGTGCGGGCGGCTCGGAATGCGCGCGCTCTTGCCGGGACTGGATGTCTCGGCGAACCAGAGATCGTATATATGCAATCGCCTCGAGAGGATGAGCGGAAGACCGGGAGACACCTAAACCGGTTCCACCTAGCGTGGATGCTCTTCCTCCGGGGCCACCGGGTACGCTGGTATAACCAGTTACGGCTCCCAGCGAAGAATTCTGCCAATGCGACAGCCGAAAATCCGACTGCCAGCTTCGCCTGAAAGCGGCTCCTCCGGAGTTCCACACGTTCATGGAGTCCAGCTCCCGGTACGCCACTACACCGGGGGGTGTTATCCAGCCGATCCAGTGCGCGGCGCGCTGCCACGCACGGATCGCAGCCGGATTATTCACGCTAATGGTCTGGTCATTCTCAATGACTCGACCACCACCTTCGGCTACCTGCCATTCCAAAGCATTGCACGTCAAACCTTCTGCTGCAGCTCCTTGCCAAAGGTAGCCCCAAAAATCCTTTTTGCCTTTGGCTCTCTCCCCAGCCTGAATTCGGGCGGCCATCTTCTCAAGTTCATCCCATGTTGTCGGCGGGTGCTGGTAGCCGTACTCTCGCAGAAGATCGACCCGGTAGGCCAAAACGCCGATCTGCGGGTGATACGGCAAGGCCACGACTTTGCCGCCTGCCGTGTAACTGGCGACCAATTCTGGATCCTCGGAAGAGAGTTCTTCGGCTGCATAGGGTTTCAGATCAATCAGATACTCGTCCAGAATGCCGGGCCAGACCACATCAATCGCCAAGACATCGGGAGTGGGTCCGCCTTCTTTGAGTAACTTTCGCCAGAGGCCTAGTTGGCTGAGCGAGGTTTCGGGGACCGGAAGGTGTTTGACGAGGATTCCTGTCTCACGCGTGAAGGCGTCCGACTCTTGCTGCGCGGCCGGGAGTTCATCGGGCTGCGACCACTCGGGATCGAGAACTGTCACGGTGACGGGTTGCACGGGGGATCGACGGCAACCGCCGACGCCGCACAAAAAAAGTGGAACGCCCATGAGGGCGGCGATCCTTATGAACCTACGCCTCCGGAACGGAGGAGACGGGGCCGCGCGATTCCAGGGTCTGGTGATGTTCGACTTGGCTGCCATCTTCAACCACCTGCCCCGTTTGGTTCCTCGAAAGTGTACTTTTAAAGAGCCCGCTTCTCGGCAAGATTTGCAACTCATAACCCAGCGAACTTTCGCTGGAGCCCTTGATCTAACGCCCCTTCGCGTGGTCGCCTCGTAAAACCAGGCAAGTCGAGGCCGCCTTGGCAACCAGGCGGGCGTTCTCGTCGGTGATTTCGCACTCGAGATATCCGAGACTGCTTCCCCGGCGTACCACTTTGCCCTCGGCCTTCAAGGCAGCCTCCCACACGGGGCGGAAGAAATTTATCTTGAGTTCGATGGTCGTGAACGTTTCGCCAGTGGCCAGGGTGCTCGCGAACGCTACTCCCATAGCGGCATCGGCGATGTCGCAAAGGATTCCGCCGTGGAGCGTGCCCATGGGGTTAGCGTGTTGCGATCCTGCCGCGAGGGTGACAACGGCACGTCCATCGGCGACCTCTTTTGTCTCAAAGCCAATGAGACGGCCCACTGGCATGTCATTCGCCTTGGCCTTACTCCAGAGGTTGGGTTGGAGGCTTGCATCCGGTGTACTCATGTTTTCTCCGCCTGAGCTTTGGACTGTTTAGCACGAACTCTTGTTTCGAGGTATTCCTCAAGGTGACGGCAAGCAATGTTCATGGGCGCAGGGTTCTTCTGCAGTCGTTCCAGCATCAAGCCGCCTTCGAGCGAGGTGACAATGAGTGTGGCCAGCTCGCTCGAGTCGACGCCGGAGCGGATTTCGCCACGCGCTTGGCCTTCCTCTGCGATGGACCGCAGACGACCGAGCCACGAACTAAAGGCCCGGCGGGCCTTGGTTCTTAGCGCGGGTTTACCGTCATCCGAATCGGTGGCCATATTCAGGAGCGGGCATCCTCCTGGCACGAGGCCGGCGCGGCGATCACGGAAGTTCCATATGATCTGTTTCAACCGGTCCACGGTATTGCTGATTTCTTGTGTGCCTCCAAACCGCTTATCGAGGGCAAGTTGCCATGCGTAGTCGAAGGCCTCGCCCGCCAGCTGCTGCTTGCTGTCGAAGTGGCGGTAGATTCCCCCTTTTTCCAAACCTGTCGCCCGCATGAGGTCGGAGAGGACTGCCCCGTCGAAGCCTCTCTGATTGAAGAGGGGCGCCGCCTTATGAATGATTTCCTGGCGGGTTTGCTCGCCTTTGCGCATTCCGGAATTCCTCCTGCTTGTTCGAAGAGACCAACTGGTCTCAACAGCGAGCATAGCATACGATTTATGCGACCGAACGGTTTCTTTGTGCATCGAAGAAGCTGGCCTTCGCGAGAAACGTCCAGACCCTATGGCTCCTGCGCCAAATACGTCGGCTTACCGGCCCCCGATCAATCCCTGGGTCATCGCCATCACCGTTACGCTCGCGACGTTCATGGAGCTCCTGGACACGGCGATCGCCAACGTCGCCTTACCGCATATTGCGGGGGGACTTGCGGTCAGCGTGGACGAAAGCACCTGGGTGCTGACCAGTTATCTGGTATCCAATGCCGTCGTGCTCCCACTTTCAGCGTGGCTGAGCCGCGTTTTCGGCCGCAAACGCTACTATATGGTTTGCGTCGTGCTTTTCACCGCAAGCTCGCTGCTTTGCGGGCTCGCGCCTTCGCTGGGTTTGCTGATTTTTTTTCGCGTGCTGCAAGGAATTGGGGGCGGCGGGCTGGCTCCGGTCGAGCAGGCGATTCTTGTAGATACATTTCCAGCGAAGAAGAGGCCCGCGGCATTTGCTTTGTATAGCATGGCCATTGTGACAGCACCGGTGATCGGGCCCCCGCTCGGCGGTTGGATCACGGACAGCTGGAGTTGGCGTTGGATCTTCTTTATCAATATTCCCATAGGGATTTTGTCTCTGATTCTGACGAGCCGGCTGGTCTCTGACCCTCCTGAGTTCACACGCGAAGTGCAGGCTGCGCGCAAGGACGGAAAGCTCAAGGTTGATGGTCTTGGGATTGTTCTCGTGGCTCTGGGCTTTGCATGCCTCGAGGTTGTGCTCGATCGCGGTCAAACCGAGGATTGGTTCGAGAGCAGATTCATTGTCTTCTTTTTCACCATCGCACTTGTGGCAATCATTGCTGCCGTGTTCTGGGAGTGGCGGCATCCGGATCCGGTCGTGGAGGTCCGTCTGCTTGCAGATCGGAATTTCGCGATCGCGAATTTTTATTATTTCCTCTTTGGATTTGCTCTTTTCGGGTCGACCGTGTTGATCCCGCAGATGTTGCAGGGCCTTTATGGTTATACCGCGACAGACGCCGGGCTGGTTCTAGGGCCAGGTGCATTTGTGATTGTGGCTCTGGCGCCGCTGGTGGTGAGGATTCTCCCCAAGGTGGGCATCAAGCCGATGATTTTCACCGGATACTTCATCTTTGCGTTCGCTATGTGGCACTTCGCTAGCTTTGATCTAGGCACGGATTACCGGCACATCGCATTGGCTCGCGCTATCCAGGGGCTGGGGATCGCGCCACTCTTTGTTCCCGTGAGTCAACTGGCCTATTCTTATCTCCCCAAGAATAAAAACAACAAGGCTTCGAGCCTGACCAATTTGTTCCGCAACCAGGGCGGGAGTTTTGGGATTGCGTTTGTTACCACCCTTCTTGCTCGGCGGACGCAGTATCACCAGTCCGTTCTGGTCGCCCATGCTACTCCTTATGATCCGCCCTACCGGGAGAGGCTGGCTGCGTTGTCGCGGCAGTTCGCCAACGGCGGATTCTCCGGCGCGGATGCGGCGGTGCATGCCAAGGCGCAGCTGGCGCACATTATTCAGCAGCAAGCGTCATTTCTGAGCTTTCTCGATTGCTTCTGGATGCTTGGGTGCGCCTGCCTGATCGGGGCGCCTCTGGTTTTCTTTACCCGTAAGGTCAGGACCGGAGCCCCGGGCGCAGCGCACTAGACAGGAACGGGACCTCAGAAGGCAAATCGTAAAGATTCGGCGCACTCCATTTCTCATGTCTAGGAACGAAAAAGGACTCGTCGAGCCCAATCAGCGAAATTACGTGCGCGCGAAAAACGGCCTCGCCATTTTGCCAAGACCTCTTAGCCCCGGACAGGCTTTTTAGACTCGACGATTAGCCGGCGCTGCTGGGTAATCACAGCGCCTGGATCTGGACGCCGTTCCACAAGCCAAACCGGAGCTTACGAAGGCATGTGGGAGGAACTTATCCTACTCTGTGCGCTGAACAAAAATCCCCGCGAGATGCTGCTTGTTGCGTACGGCGACGATCGTCCAGAACAGGACCACCACGATGGCCAGAGGAAGGCCGGCTGGCGCCATCAACGCGTGGAAGAAAAAAATGTTTACCATGACGGGGCCAAGCAGCACCAGCGCCAGAGGGACAAATCGGTTTAGGAGCAGGAGGAGTCCGCCGATGGTTTGAACGCCGAAGATGACAACGTAGAAATGTGACTCGAAGAGGACGCCAAAGAATTGGCCAGCGATACCCGTCGGCGGCGGCATGTGGATGAACTGCAGGAATCCGTTCAAACCGAAAACTAGGAAAATCAGGCCCAGGAGTATCCGGGCGATCAATGAGGCGATTTTCATATTTTTCTCCGTATGCGTGGATTCACCTACTTACAGACTTGCGTGCGTCTGGACCTTCTCAAGGAAGGGCGCGAGGAAGGAATGCGGATCGACTTTTCCGCTCATCAGTTGAGACGTACCCTCCGCAGCGATAATCGTTACGTCCTTGATACCGATGAAGCCAAACACCGTGCGCAGGTAGGGGGTCACAAAGTTTAAGGCGGCCAAAGCTGTGCCCTGTTCATAGGCCCCGCCGCTCGCCACGAGCAGGGTCGCTTTTTTGCCGGTCAACAACCCGGCGGGGCCCACGGGCGTATAAGCAAAAGTCTTGCCGGCGCGGACCACTTGGTCGATCCAAAGTTTGAGCGTGGAGGGAATACTGAAGTTGTGCATAGGAACGCCAAAGACGTATTCATCGGTCTGCTGTAACTCCGTGATCAAACGCTCGGAGAGAGATAGGACCTTCCGCTGCTCGGAGCTGCGATCGGCGTCGAGTGTATGAGCGGCAGCGACCCACGAGCCATCCACGGGTCGAAGACCCAGCGTGGTAAGGTCTTGCGTGATAACCGTGCCACCCGGATGGGTTTCCAACCAAGTCGCAGCAAACTGAGTGGTTAGCTTTCGGGATATGGAGCGGTCGCCCATAGGGCTAGAGTCAAGCTTAAGAAGCGTAGACATTGGTGCGGTCTCCTTAGTCATCGAATGACGTGTAATCAACAACTGTTGTCTACACTAACACAACATACGTCGGGTAGTCAACACTCGACGCAGTCTGTTATACTTGAGCTCCGATGGAGGGTGGATGCTTCAACAAGAATGCGAGCGACTAGACCCGCGAATACGAAGGACTCGCCGACTCTTGCAGGAAGCTCTGAAGCAGCTTTTGGAAGAAAAGGAGTTCGACAAACTGACGGTCCAGGAGATTACTGAAGCTGCGACGCTAAACCGGGCGACCTTTTATGCGCACTATCCTGACAAGTTCGCGCTTCTAGAGGAGTTGATTCGGGTAACCTTTCTCGAGCTCTTGGCGCAGCGGCATGTGCAATTTGACGGCACTTGTTCGTCGGCCTTTCAAGCCATCATTCTTGCGGTGTGCGACTATCTCGCAGCGGTGCAAAAGTCACTGTCCTCGAAGCAACACCAGTTCGAGCCGTTCGTGGAGGCCACGGTAATCGACCAAATCAGGGTCATATTGCTGGATGGATTTCGTCATCACCCGGTGGAGCGTCGCATCCCGGAAGAGATAATCGCCGCTACTGCCAGTTGGGCAATCTACGGAGCCGCGAAACAGTGGGTGCATACCGCGGAACGCGCTTCCGCTGAAGAATTCGTGGCCGTTGCGGTGGAATTGGTGCGGCCGATCCTGATGGCGGGAGAGGCTTTGCCGAAAGTCTGACGATTACAGGACACCAAGTGGTTTCCTCGCCGACCGGCCAGTGCGAAGTATGAATGAGGCACAGACCCCCTAGGATGTTGTTATTTAATCAGCAGTTAAATATCTAGCCGTGTAATAATTGGACCTGTGGAATACAAACATCCAGTCATCATCCAAGGTGGTATGGGTGCGGGCGTGTCAAGTTGGCGGCTCGCGCGGGCAGTATCTCGACTCGGACAACTCGGTGTCGTTTCCGGTACGGCCATCGACCAGATCCTGGCCAGGCGGCTGCAGGAAGGCGACCCCGGCGGACATATACGGCGCGGGCTCGATCGTTTTCCTTTCCCCAAAATGGCGGAGCGCATTTGGGAAGCGTACTACGCTCCCGGTGGCAAGAAGGAAAACCAGCCTTACAAAACCCTGCCGAAACATTCCTTGAACAATCCTCGCGAACTGATCGAGTTGTGCATGGTTGCCAACTTTGTCGAGGTCAGTTTGGCCCGCGAAGATCATGACCACCCTGTGGGAATCAACTTTCTGGAGAAGATTCAGATTCCCCACCTGCCTTCCCTGTACGGAGCCATGCTCGCGGGGGTCGGGTACGTGCTGATGGGCGCGGGCATCCCCCTTAAGATTCCTGGTGTGCTCGACCATCTGGCCAATCATGAGCCTGCCAGTTACGAACTACGGGTTACCGGCGCACAGGGAAGTGATGAAACCACCATCACTTTTGTGCCGCAGGATTTCGCGGAGTGCGACCTTCCGCCTTTGCTACGTCCCAGGTTTCTCCCCATCGTCGCCTCGAACACGCTGGCCGCGACCTTGCTGCGCAAGGCCAACGGCAAGATCGACGGATTTGTCGTCGAAGGGCCTACAGCCGGCGGACACAATGCGCCGCCGCGCGGGAAGCCGCAGCGGAGCGCAGCAGGCGAGCCGATCTACGGAGAACGCGACAAAGTGGACTTGCAAAAGATGCGAGAACTGGGCCTGCCGTTCTGGCTCGCTGGCGGATACGGCAGCGCCGAAAAGCTCCGCGAAGCCCTCGCGGCGGGCGCAACGGGGGTGCAAGTGGGAACCGCGTTTGCCTTCTGCGCCGAGTCGGACTTGCGCGACGATTACAAGCAGGCGCTCTTGAAGAAAGCGCTTTCCGGAGAGGCCAAGGTTTTCACCGATTCTTCGGCTTCACCGACGGGTTATCCATTCAAAGTCGCGCAGTTGAAGGGCACGATTTCGGAGCCGGAGGTTTACTTGGCCAGACCACGCATCTGCGATCTGGGCTATCTCCGCGAAGCTTTCAGGACGGCAGCGGGCACGATTGACTATCGCTGCGCTGCGCAGCCGTTAAGCATATACCTTTCCAAGGGCGGAAAGATCGAGGACACGGTGGGAAGAATATGCCTCTGCAACGCGCTGGTAGCGAACGTCGGATATCCTCAGGTACGCGCCGGCCACTACGTTGAAATCGGTCTGGTCACTTCCGGAGATGACCTGAGCGAAATTCCCTCCTTTTTGCCACCAGGCATGCCGGATTACAATGCCGCCGATGTGATTGCCAAGCTGCTCGACGCGTAATTCGGCGCGCGGCGCGGTTGGAAAGAACGCGACGCGGAATGTGCCGCCAGTGGTGCACGCCAGCGTTCTTCCGTAGCCGAACACACGCCGAGGGCCCCCACTCCTGACTCGCCATAAACGCACAACGACAATCCAACCCGAACTCATGGATTCGTACGATTCCCACTGCGGTGTTTCCGCACCTTATTGTAACGACTGTGTCATTTATGGTAGCGTCGGAACATGGGTCGACCCATAAATAAAAAACGGCCGGAAGAACTGCGGAACGCCATCGTCCGATATCTCATCAAGCATGGTCTGCATGGTCTGTCGCTCAGGCCGTTAGCCAAAGCACTCGGATGCACTCCTCGTGTTCTGCTTTACCACTTCGGATCGAAGGAAAAAATGGTCATCGAGGTTCTGGCGCAGGTCAGGCAACGGCAGCGCACCACCTATGGCCGGGTAGAGGCGGCCAGCTTTGCGGAGGGCTGCCAGACCATTTGGAAGCACATGAGTGCGCCCGATTCCGAACCGTTCTTTCGTCTTTTCTTTGAAACTTACGGCATAGCGCTGCGTCACCCGCGACTTTACAAAGCATTCCTGCGCGACACCATTGAGGATTGGCTGCAGCTTATGACCAACGAGCTCGGTGGTGAACCCCATCAACGCAAGCAGGCGCGCACTATCGCTACCATCGTACTGGCTGGATTGCGGGGGTTCATGCTGGATTTCTGTACTACACACGACCGCAAACGCGTGGATCAGGCTGTGGCATTGTGGCTGCGCACCTTGGATTCCATGCTGACTACGCGCAGGGAGGATTTCTAACCCGTGGCACCCGAGACTGACCGTATCATTGACAAGCGCCCCTCGAGCCGGCTTGCACTCTTCGTCCTGCTGGCTCTCGCAATGTCGCTCGCGTCCCCGCCCGGGTGGTCTCAACTCGTACCCGGGTCGATGGACATTCATTGGAATGAAGGTTCACGAAATTGCGCCAGCGACCCACCACCTCCTCTTCAGGAGCATCAGTACAACACCCGCACATTCATTCTTCGAGAGAATCTTTGCACGACCTTCGAGGCGCCTTTCATGTACCTTCTGGTTGGATCAACGAAGGCGCTTTTAATTGACACCGGCGATATTGCAGATCCAAACGTGATTCCACTTGCAGACACGGTGATGCGCCTGCTTCCTGAAGAGGGACCTGCAAAACTCCCTTTGCTTGTCGTTCATACCCATCGGCACCTTGATCACCGCGCCGGTGATGCACAGTTTGCGCATTTTTCCAATGCTCAAGTAGTTGGATTTAATATCGACAGCGTGCGGCGCTACTACAAATTTACCGATTGGCCCAACGGTCTCGCTCAAGTCGACCTTGGTGATCGAACGGTTGATGTGATTGCCACGCCAGGTCATAACGAGACTGAGGTGTCGTTTTACGACCGTAGTACGGGATTGTTGTTTACTGGTGACTTTCTAATGCCCGCCCGGCTTCTGATCGACGATGCCAGCGCGGATGTTGCTAGCGCGGAGCGGGTCGCAGCTTTCCTCAAGGATCGCCCGATCAGTTTCGTCCTGGGCGGCCATATCGAAATGAACTCTGCCGGGGACTTATTTCCCTGGGAATCTCAATATCATCCGAACGAACACGTGCTCCAAATGACGAAGGATGATGTGCTGGCGATGCCCGCGGTCATCCGCAGCTTTAACGGTTTTTACACCGTACACGGCAATTTTACGATGGAAGATTCGATGCGTATACTCATTGCCTTCGCCGGTCTTGTACTCTTGGTCGTAGTTGCCGTCCTCTGGATACTGGTTCGCTATATCCGGCGTCGCAGACTCGCTCGCAAGCTGCGCACGGAGGTCCAAGGCTGATGGGACTGGCCAACAAGCAGCGGAACCCAACATCTGGTTTTGCTTATCGGTTCTGAGTGGATCACGGGCCATCGCCAAAACTGAGGAAGCCGCTAAGAGGCATTGATTCTGTTTCTATGGCCTCGATTCGAGGAAACGTCGACCTATGGGCGGGCGGCCCAAAAGTAAGGCCTCTTCGTTGTCCTCGGCTGAAGTAGATTGGTTGTGGGAGGAACCCACCGAAGAGACCGGACCAAATTCCGGCAGTGTAGGAATCCTTGCCCTTTAGGGCAAGGAGCACGTCAAATCTGCGGCTTCAGCAGTGCCTGATAAACAGTAGGCTGGCTCAAAGCCGCCACCGCAGGCCACTTGGCGCCTAGCATTCGCTGTGTCATGCCAACAAAAATCACATCATCACTCGGATCCACCCAGAACCACGTATCCGCCGCTCCCTGCCACCAGTAGGTGCCTTTTCCAACCACTGCGGCCGCTTGCTGCGGATCCGTGAAGACCGCGCAATCGTAACCCCAACCCAGTCCAGGCCGTGGACCGATTGGATTCTCGCCATTCATGAGACTGGGCGCGATGTGGTTCGAGGTCATGAGCTGCACCGTGGCTGGCGCCAGGATGCGAACGCCACCCAGCTCGCCTTCATTTAACAGCATCTGTGCGAAACGCAAGTAGTCCTCCGCCGTAGAGACCATCCCGCCGCCACCCGAGGCCATCGATGGCTGCGCAGCATAATCGGTGGGCATTCCCCCGACCGCCGCATCCGCGGCAAGTTGGCCGTTGTGGTCCTCCCGGTAGAGTGTGGCAAACCGGTCCCGCTTTTCTTTCGGAACGAAGAAGCCCGAGTCCTTCATGCCGAGCGGAGCGAAAATGTTCCGCTGCATGAAGTCGGGCATCGACTGGCCCGACAGTTTTTCAACGATATAGCCTTGGATATCCATCGACACGCTATATTCCCAGCGAGTGCCCGGCTGGTAGAGCAACGGAATCTTTGCCAGCTTGTCGATCATCTCCTGCAGGGATTGCGACTGCAGCACCTTCTGCTCGTTGTACATCTTGTCCACTGGCGTATTGCCGAAAAATCCGTACGTGAACCCCGCCGTGTGGGTCATCAGCTCGCCCATGGTCGGCGCACGGACAGCATCTTCCAGAATCATCGCACCGCTCTGATCCACGCCCTTGAAAACTTTCAGATGGGCGAACTCGGGGATGTACTTCGAGATCGGATCCGAAGGGTACCATTTGCCCTCTTCGAACAAGATCATCATGGCAACGCCGGTGACCGGCTTAGTCATCGAGAAGATGCGAAATATCGTATCCTTTGTCATCGGAGAGCCGCTCGCGATGTCTTTCTTGCCGTAGCTCCTCTCCTCGACCACTTTGCCGTGCCGCGACAGGATCGTGACGATGCCGGCAAGCTCCTTCGCGTCCACTTCCCGCTGCATCGCCGCATGGAGCCGCTCAAGTCGCTCGGTCGAGAAGCCGACCTCCTCCGGCTTACGCTCCGCAAGTTCAGGCACCTTCTTATTGGCTTGCTGAGCCTTGGTCTCGTACGTGCCAGCGACGAAGAGCAGTCCCGCGAACAGCGCTATGGCGTAGTGCAAGTGTCGAGTTTTCCTCATCTCTCTTACTCCCATTAAACCTTCGGAACTCCTATGGATGGCAGCACACGCGAGCTGAGCCCTACGTCGCGTTAGTAGCGGAATTCCCGATTTAGGTCTCTGGGCTGGTAAACGCCGTCATCGCACATCGCTGGCCTTGGCAGATGTTCCATTACGCCACACAGGAGTTTCGCCTGGAGAGTCCTCCGAACATCCGCTCCTAATTGCTCTTGTGATGCTCTCACCAGCGGCACTGTTTGCATGCCTCGGGATGCGCCGCATGACGATGGTTTGGCACACTCCAATAGAATTCACGCTACGTTACCTTCGGTTTCAATCTGCCGCCTTCGATTCGACCATCTCGCCCGGTATTGCGACCATTTAACCTTCGCTTTCAGTTCTTCAAAAGCATTGAATGCAATGGGGCAGATAGCAATGCTGTCCAGGACCCCGTAGAGTCTAAAGATAAAGTGCGGTTTTTCAAAGTGAGGATATGACCTGCAAACATCCGGCCGACCTTCATAGATCGAACACAGATTTCCCTTGAGAGCGGGACAAGGCTTTACTATGCCTTGCACCACAAAGCGCTTCTTGAATTCGTCTATCGATTGCTCCATTGAGTTCGCTATCGTGTGAAGTTCGGGCTCCGTGAATTCCAGTTCTAAGACGCGACAACAATTCGCACATTCCTGGCAATCGATAAGCGCGAAGTATTTCTGGCTGAGGGCTTTCACAACATCATCGATGTCTTCTGGAGCGTAACTCTTGAGCCACGCACGGAAGTCATAGTCTCGATTTCGCTCTCTTCGCTGAGAACTTTAATTCGTTCGAGATACTCCGCGTTGACGGCGATTTGCCCGCGCTCGAGCCCAGGGTTCTTGGCTTGTAGCACCGCTTTTGGTCTAGCTGCTATCCGGCTTGTTTTCGCCTGCTTGGTCCCCCCTGAATTCTTCATGCCATCCCCCTAGCCGTCCCTGCAGCGTATGTCGGCAGGCCATCGGGATGATAATCCGCTGAAGCTCTCGCTTCAACAAGCGCAGGGGCACGTTTTAGCCTGGCTTCCAGTCGACCGTCAGGGGGCCATGTTGCTTGGGTGCGGAATCAAGTGTATTTTGTGATTGGCTGGAAAGCCAAATAAGCGAAATGGTGACCGACTAGGTGGGGATATGAAACGTCGCGATTTCCTGCGCTCCGCAGGTGTTGTGTCAGCATCTCTGGCCTTTCCCAAGGCGGGACGCCTGTGGTCACAGGGTGCAGCGGCTGACGTGTGGCGCACATTCGAAGTGACGACCAGCGTGCAAGTTCTGAAGACTTCCGGGATCACACGGATATGGCTACCGTCGGCGCTCGTCAATACAACGCCCTACCAGAAGACGCTCGCGAATGAGTTCAAGGCCGAGGGTGGCACCGCGAAGATGATCGAGAGCAGGACCGACGCGCTCGGAATCATCGCAGCGGAATTCCCTGTCGGCGTGAAGCCGGTCCTTACAGTCACGAGCCGGATAGCCACTAAGAACTATGCGTTGGACCTCTCCGCAGCCGGCCATGCGCCGAAAGAAGATCAAGCGGGTTTGGAACATTTTCTGCGGCCGACTAAGCTGCTGCCGACCGACGGCATCGTGAAAACGACGGCCAGCGAAATTACAGAAGGCGCGAAGACGGATGTGGAAAAGGCGCGTGCGATCTACGAGTGGATCGTAGAGAGCACCTTCCGAAATCCGAAAACGCGGGGATGCGGCTTGGGCGACATTCGCTTCATGCTGGAAACCAAAGATTTGGGCGGCAAGTGCGCGGACCTGAATGCGCTGTTTGTGGGGCTCGCCAGGGCGGCGGGCCTTCCGGCGCGCGACGTGTACGGTATCCGGGTTGCTAAATCAGACCTGGGATATAAGAGCCTAGGCCCTTCGACGGAGATCGTGACGAAGGCGCAGCATTGCCGTGCGGAGGTATACCTCGGCGACTTCGGCTGGGTGCCAGTTGATCCTGCGGATGTGCGGAAGGTAGTGTTGGAAGAACCGCCGGGAAATCGTCCCTTGGACGACGACATGGTGAAAAAAGCGCGTGTGCGGCTATTCGGGTCATGGGAGATGAACTGGATGGCTTACAATTTCGCGCACGATGTGGCGCTACCGGGATCGCACGGCGCCCCAATTGGATTCCTGATGTACCCGCAGGCGGAAACAGCCGACGGCCGACTCGACTGCCTCGATCCGGACGGCTTCGAGTACGAGATCAAGTCGAAAGAGATTGCGGCGACAAATGGTTGACGGTAACTGACCACCGGAAGTTGCGAACTGCTGAGTGCCGGATAGACCGGCTCCTCGCCCAGTCGAAATAAGCCGCTAACGGACCATGTGCCCAATGAAGGCGCCAGCCGCGCTCACCGTACGGTAACGGGACTGCAGGCGTTAAAGAATCGTCGAAACCACTGTGACTTGCGGAGGAGCGATGAGAAATCCATTTTCCTGGGGCGTAGGCCTGGTTGTTTGGCTGGCTGGGTCGCTGGTTTTCGCGGTTGTCGCAATCCCGCAGAACACCGCCGCGAACGCTTCAGCCAGCGACGACGAGTCGAAAATTGCGGGCACTTGGCGCGGTGATTCCGTGTGCGTTGAGAAGGGCACCTCTTGCCATGACGAAATCGCGGTTTACCGCATCGCCGCCATTCCAGGTAAGCGCGGCTACCTCACGGTCACGGCCGGCAAAGTTGTAGACGGGAAGGAAATCGTGATGGGTTCGGGGGAGCGGCGCTCTGACAGTGGAACGCACACGCTCACTATGGAGCTTCCCAGGGGAGTCATCACCCTCAAGATTGATGGTGACAAGATCGAAGGGAGTTTCATTCTTCCAGACAAGACTGTGCTTCGCCGGATCACTCTGAAAAAATCAGAGTGAGGTTATTGTCACTCGTCTTCGTTCCGTTTCACGCCCACTGCACCGTCAACTCAGTTCGCGCAGAAACATCGTCAGGGGGACGTATATGTCTCCATGGTCTAACCAATAGCGCAACTATCTACTGGCAGACAGTCGGGTCGCTGTTCAACTTCAGGACCTTCCGAACCGTTTCTAGCTTGCAGGAATGGCTTCGATTGCATTCTCACGAATATGGATGAGAGGGTAGGCTCTCTCTTGGCGAATCCGTTTCACTACTCGACTCCCACGGGCTCCGCTCCTCGGAACGCGTAGTAGGCAATATACAAATAGCAAATCACGGGCAGCAGGAAAGCGTGGTGCACCCCTATCCGGTCCGCAATCGCTCCTTGCATGACCGGAATGATGGCTCCGCCCACGATGGCCATGATTAGCAACCCCGAACCGTCTCCAGTCCGCGGGCCCAGCTTTGCAATGCCTAGAGTGAAAATACTCGGGAACATAATCGAATTGAAAAAACCAACAGTAATAATGCTCCACATCGCCAGGTGGCCAGTCGTTAGCATCGACAACAGCACAAGCGCCATCGCGCAAAATGCCGCGATTCCCAGCACCGTCCGCGTGTTTATTCTCTGCAAGACCGCCGAGCCAATGAAACGCCCCACCATCGCGCCCAGCCAGTAGTACGCCACATATCTCGCTCCTACAAGTTCCGGCAAGTTTCCGATTTCCGGCTCTTTGAAATAGTTGATCAGGAAACTGCCGATGGACACTTCTGCTCCCACGTAGACAAAGATGCCCACGCAGCCAAGCAGCAGGTGCCTGTACTTCCACATACTTCCTTCGTGCCTCCCATCCGCATGACGCTCGACTTCGGGTATGGCAGGCAACTTAAAGAGGCCGATCAACACCGCAAACACCAGCAGAGCAAAACCAATCACCATATATGGCAATTTCACAGTGGCTGCCTGCTGAACACGAAAGGCACGTAATGCTTCGTTGGACATCCTAGCAATTGCATCTTTATTTTCGACAACGGTACCCAGGATAAACATTCCTCCCAGATATGGGCCGATGGTCGTTCCGAGGGAATTGAATGCCTGCGTCAGGTTCAAGCGACTCGAGGCCGTCTCTGGCAGTCCGAGGACCGCCACGTAAGCGTTGGCGGCCACCTGAAGCGCCGTGATTCCCCCGGCCAGCACCATCAATGCGGCTAGAAATAGTGGATAAGACAGCGCACTTGCTGCGGGAATGAACAAGAACGCTCCCAACGCCATCGTCACCAGCCCGACTACCATCGTTTTCTTGTATCCAATCGCGTCAATTACCTTTGCCGAAGGAATGGAGAAAAGAAAGTAGGCCGAAAAGAAAGCGAACTGGATGAGCATTACTTTCGTATAGTTCAAATCGAAGACGGACTTCAGGTGTGGCACGAGGATATCGTTCAGAACGGTGACGAAACCCCAGAAGAAAAACAGCACGGTAACCATTGCCAGTGCTACTGGATAGGCCTTGTTAGCCCCGGTTCCTGTTGATTCCGGTGAAGTGCCTCTGCCCGCCATGACCATACTGTTTGCCCGTCATTTCTCCGAACTTTCGCGGCGCCTGATTCGTGGCTAATCTTGCTGTCTCTGTGACACACAAGCTCATCTTACTTTCCTTGCGCGAGTTAGACCGTGCCTGCTCCAAGTCTGCGTCTTGGATCTGTCCGCAGCAGACACAAGGGATTCCCATCGCGAACGATTTAGGAAATCCTAGGAAGTTCAGGGAAATTTGATTTATAACGATGGTGCGTGCCCATCCTCCTCTTCGTCAGCGTTCTCTGCCTACCCCCTACGACACGCAGCAGACCTGGTGCACGGCCAGCCTACACCTGATTCCATGGTTTCGCGGGTCTATTTGGAATCCGCGACTGGGATCAGATCGTTGGCGGCGCGAGATTCCAGCCCCGGATTGCCAGCTGCGCCGGTCCTGCGCCAGCCGAGGAAGGAAACTCAATCTGGATCTCGGCCTTTTCTCCCGGCAGCAGAGGAGACGGAAGACGGGTCCGCCACTGTGCTTGGATCAAACCTCCTTCCGAACACGTCACCGTAATTCCGAGCGAGAGCACTTAGTAACCCCAACCTCCAAACCTTCGCAGCAAATGCTAGGATAGGACGAAATGAAATTCTCTTTGAACATCCGAATTTCTTCTGTTGTATCCAGATCTCTGTTCCTGACTCTGCTCGCCGTCGCGTCAAGCGTGGCGCAGACCACACAGGTCTTCCGCTTGGACGGGGGCAATTCTACCTATGCGTTCGGCGTGAATGAGCGCGGCGAGTTGCAGCCGCTCTACTGGGGCGGCCGCCTTGGTGCGCGCGACACCATTCCGCACGCGCAGTCGCTTCCGGAGGTGGCTTCATTCGACTCGTCTCACACAACCACGCCCGAGGAATACGCAGGCTGGGGTGCCGGCTTGTTTACGGAGCCCGCGCTCAAGATCACTTTTGCGGACGGAAATCGCGATTTGGTGCTGCATTTTCTCCGGGCCACGCAGAGCGGTCCGCAAGCGGTCGAGTTGCAACTGAAGGATATTTCTCGCGAGATTTATGTGACGCTGCGTTATTCCATCGACGCGGATACTGGCATTCTCGCCCGTTCTGCAGACATCGAAAACCGTGATAGGCAGCCGGTTATGATCGAACAGGCTGCAGCCGCGCAATGGACCCTGCCTCCAGCGCGCTATACCTTGAGCTATTTGACAGGCCGCTGGGCCGGCGAATGGACGTTAAATCAGGAACCCATTCGCGGCGGCGCGCGCGTCATTGAAAGCCGCCGCGGAACCACCGGGCATCAGGCCAATCCGTGGTTCGCGATTTCTCGCGACGAGAGCCAAGCGGCAGTGGGCGCTGCTTTCGCGGGCGAGGAGCATGGGGAAGTCTGGTTTGGAGCGCTCGCGTGGTCCGGATCCTGGCGAATCATCGTTGAGCACACCCAGCTGGATGCGGTGCGAGTAACAGGCGGATTCAATCCATTTGATTTTGGCTACAAACTGAAACCCGGTGAACATCTCGAAACGCCGGTTTTTTATGGCGGCTATTCCGATCACGGCCTGGGCGGAGCCTCACGCATTTTGCATCGTTTTGAAATCGCACGTATCCTGCCGCAAGCGCCGGACCCCAAGCCGCGTCCGGTTATTTACAATTCTTGGGAAGCTACTGAATTCGGTGTCGATGAAGCTGGACAAATGGCATTGGCGAAGAAGGCCGCATCCATCGGCGTGGACCGATTTGTAATGGACGACGGCTGGTTTGGCCAGCGCAAGGATGACCATGCCGGACTCGGCGACTGGTACGTGAACTCGGAGAAATTTCCTCACGGTTTGAAGCCGCTCATCGACAAGGTCCATTCGCTCGGCATGGATTTTGGTTTGTGGGTCGAACCAGAAATGGTCAATCCAAATTCGGATCTTTATCGGAAGCATCCAGACTGGGTTCTGAATTTCCCCGGTCGGCCGCGTTCCGAATCGCGCAATCAACTGGTGCTCAACCTCGCTCGCCCCGACGTGCGCGACTATGTCGAGGGCTTTCTCGATAAACTGCTCACCGAGAACGACATCGCCTTTCTCAAGTGGGACTACAACCGCAACTGGTCGGAGCCGGGCTGGGATCAGGTTCCAGTCGACGAACAGAAGCGCGTCTATGTTGAGTTCATCCGCAACCTCTATTCGATTCTTGCAGACCTGCGCAAGAAGCATCCCAAGATCGAAATCGAAAGCTGCTCCGGAGGTGGAGGGCGCGTCGACCTCGGCGTTCTGCGCTACACCGATGAGGTCTGGACCTCGGACAACACGGATCCTTTCGACCGCCTCTCGATGCAGGATGGCTTTACTTACGCGTACACGCCGCAAATCATGATGGCTTGGGTCACGGATTCGCCGCACTGGCTCAACAACAAACGCTCTACCTCTCTCACGTACCGCATGCTCAGTTCAATGCAAGGCTCGCTCGGCATCGGCGCCAATCTCGATCATTGGACCGCCGAGGACTTTGCAACGGCAAAAAAGTTGATCGCCGCTTATCACTCTGCACAGCCAACGATTGTGCGCGGCGATCTCTACCGGCTGATCACCCCACGTGATGGCAGCGAATTCTCCGCCACGGAATCAGTCTCGACTGACAAGAATCACGGCGTCGTTTTTGCCTTCTCGAATGCGACACAGGAAGGCCGCTACTTTCCCTTACTGCAACTGCAAGGACTTGATCCTGACGCCGAATACCAGCTCACTTGGATCGAGGGCAAGTCCGGGCCTGACACGCCGGAGAGTGCCTCGGGCGCGTGGTGGATGCGCCACGGTCTGCAACTAGACCTACGTGGCGATTTCCAAGCAGTTGCCTTCCGGCTGGATCGTCAGCGCTAGGTTCTCCGACCAGCAGTGGAGCTTCGAGGGGTCCGCCAAGTGCTCAAGCTCGTGCGGCTCAGCAAGGACATCATTGCGTCCTACTTTCCGATCAGGGCGCGTTAACCGGGAATTGCCAGCGATTTCAACGGTGGCGCACCAAGAATTTAGAGGGCCGAGAGGCCGCTCTAGACTCAAACATCTAAGGTTATTGACTCAGGGATTGCGTCCAACCCACGAAGGCGTGGCAGACAGCTGTCTTGCCGCTGGACAAAAGAATCTGCTGTTGAGGCATACACGCTCGGGTGCACTATGGGGTCAAAGGTGTGCTGCTGACGCCCTTGATTTTCGGAAAGTAGAGCCACAGATGCCCGCCGTTATCGTCCTCGCCGAACACGATTTCACCATCGGGGCCGGCGACGGCGCCGCCGAACTGGTAGCCATAGCGGCGTTGCTCAAGAATCGAAGCGGCGACCCCCAGATTAGTGACACTACCTGACACCGTGTCGCAGCAGAACAGGTTCGCCATCTCGTCTCCGCAGAAGCCGAAGAGTCTGCCGTCAGGCACCATCGCCATGGGTCCGACTGGCGCGAGATGCGCTCTTCCGAGCGTACGGAAGCCTTTGTTCTCGTCGAAAGAGAACAGCTGCCCGGTTGCGTCGGCCGTGAACAGCAGGCCGCTATGGCGATCGCGAGCCCACCGAAGCGGGCCGCTCCATTCACCGTCGGGAAGATGGACGGCGGCACGGCGGATGTGGCCAGCAGCAACATCGAAGTGCCAGAGTCGCGTGCCCTCATCCTGTCCGAACACTCCGGCGCGGCCCATGGCCAGCTGGCCGCGACCCGGTACCTCCTCAACAACAGTAATCAGTCCCGACTCGACATCCACTGTGAACAAGTGACGCGTGGTTACGCCGGCGACGGTCTTTCCCGACGGGGCAGAGATTGCGTGAACCACAGGCTCTCCCGGAACACACTCGCCGAGGTCTTTGAGAACCGGTTGCTCGAGGCCCCACTCCTGAATCCAGTCCTCCGCGAGAACCAGCTGCGGCATGGCCAAGGCGCGGCCACCCTGCGGTCCGTTCACGAAGGCGATCACGCCGGACGCGCCGCAACAAATGGCTTCCGTGCTCGTTGAACCGGGGACCCCCCCGGCATCCAGCACAATCCCGGTCAGCCCGTGGAACGCCGCTCCAAAAAGGTGCGCCTGGCGTCCGCTAGTTCCACCGTAGACATGTCCTTGGGAGTTGATGTCGAGTGCGGTGATGCGGCTCTCGTCGTGGGTAATCGGCGTAGTCATGCCGGGCAGGCAAGTGGGAAACGCCACCATCGTGCCCTCGCGGACAAATTGGTGCGCGAGTTCGTTCAGATAAGCCTTGATTTCGGGCGAATTAGGATCGAATCTGGATTTCGTCTGCATCGTGGTCGTCCTTAGCCCCACATCCGAATCGGAAGGTGCGCGTTTCTCCGCTTCCGGTCGGTCGGCATCGAGACTTTGAAGATGCCGGAAGGGTGATTTCCAACGTGGCCGAAGAAGAGATCGCCGTTGTGGTCCACAGCGCCGCGGGAAACGTAGTGCGCCATACCTGTGGGATGCTCAAGTCGAGCGACTTCCTCTCGCTTTAGGGTCTGCGGATCGAGGCGCCAGACCACGCCCTCATTCTGCTTTCTTGATTCGGGCATCGGGTTATATTTCGAATCGCGCCAGCGCGAGGCCACGTAGTACAGCTTGCCATCGCCCCCGAACGTCAGCCCACCGCAGTGGTCCCGGTACATATCAATTGGGAAACTGGTGTCCCGAAGCTGCGTGGCTGGCCCGAGGTCCTCGACTCGCGGCCACTCACCCTCGTTCGGCCAGATGCGCATCAGGCGCGGATTCGGACACCAGGTGGAAGCGTAGACGCATTCACCGTCGGGCGACGGCGCCACGTCATAAAACACACTGTGCCAGCCGGTCTGATAGTTCAGGTCATGCGCCAGCAAACCGGGAGAGATTTCTAGGCGGTCCGTCTCAGGCGTGTAGCGCACCAGACGTCCGTAGTCACTACTGGTCCAGACACGATGCCGCTTGTCGAGGAACAGAGCCTGAGGATTGATGGAGCTAATGCGGCCAACGTCGCGTCGCTTGCGGGTGCGAAGATCATAGATGATGAAATGATCGCGCGGGTAACTCATGGCGTAGAGCAATCCGCGCTCTTCATCGTGCAGTAGGCAGCGGCAGCCCTCCTTCGGGATAAGCGTGTCCCACCAGAGAACGCGGTCGGTGCGGGTGTCGAAAGAGAGCAGCGCGGAGCCGCGAAAGCAACGCTGCGCGTCGTGCCAGGAGTACCACGGCGAATAAACGGGCAGATCGATGGGCGGGCCTGAAAGATGCGTCGCCATGTACAGGACGCCATCGTGCATCGAGGGCGCGAAGCTGTAATGGATCTTGCACTGCGAAGCACGACCTGAGTCGCCGGGATCGTCCACCTTTTCGGCAAGGTCGAAGAGGTAGTCGAGGTCGTCGCGCTGCTCGTTGTAGCGGACCGGCTTGACTACGCCCCCGGGTATGCTCTCCGCGCAAGCAGCCGCATAGATCCGTCCGTCGGGCCCGACCGAAAGCGACCAACAGGTGTCCGAGTTAGGATGACCTGTGAATGGGTACCACTTGACGGCAAACGGCGTTTCGCCGAGCGCCGTAGCTTCCGCCGCCAGCGGGCTATCTCCCGTCGCCGGCCGATTAGCTTCAGCCCCAAGCGAGGGCGCGAGGCCCGCCGCCAGCACTCCGCTGCCAACTTTCATAAAGGTACGGCGGTCAATTTCCGGTCGTGAACTCATCTATCTCCTTCCGAGGCGAGGCTGCAAGCAAAGCAAGTCCCGTCCGTCTCCCAAAGAGTGAGAAAATTCCCGATTGAACCTCTGTCTCGCGCATCGTACGCTTCCCCTGTCCTCGACACAACGGACGTGTCGCCAGCGAGATCAGCGGGGGGCTTCCTGGCACTTGGACTTGTAGTCTGGATACCCGACTCCAAGACTCCGAACGGTATTGCGGAGATTCCTCTGACCGCTTTGGCCCTTATAGAAGCCTTTAAGGGCCAGATGCGGATCTCAGGAACTGGACCCTTCTTCTTCCCGAGCGACAAAAAACCCGTCCGATCATCACAAGACTCTTAAAACCGCTTGGCGGAAAACGTTAAAACGAGCAGGAGTTCCCTCCTTCAGGATCTATAATCTGCGGTCAACCTATGCAACTCGACTCAGTGCTGGCGGTGTGGCCGACTCCTGCTCCCTCACTTTTTTCTGGAATCAACCACGTCGAAAGCCAGCAGAACGTTTCCGGTGGCGCCACCGAAGCGGGGATAGCCGGAGTTAACGTAGACCATGCCGTCGACGATGACGGGTCCGGCGCCATCGAGCGAGCCGCCGTTAGCAGCGACGCCGTTGACCGTACGGAAGGACGTCTCGGTGTTGAAATCCCAGAGAAGGGCGCCGTCGGCGGTGGAAAAAGCGCGAATATGTCCGTCGAGCGAGCCGGAGAAAACGGCGCCGGGAATCGCGGTGACGGCGGCAGATTGCGCGGGGCTGCAACCGGCACGGGGAGGCGAGCAAGGATAGCTCGGGGCGAACCAAGCTTTGCTGCCGTCAGAAAGGCGCAAAGCGGTGAGGCCGCCCCCCTGGACAGGATCGAGATTCTGGCCACCCACGAGAGGCCGCTCGACGCCGGGAGTCTTGGGAAGGTGGACGATGTCGGAGACGGCGACGTAGACATTGTCGGCGTCGCCGGCCATGCCCCACTGTACCCCACCTGTGCTGCCGCCTTTGCCGACGCGGGCTTGCCAGAGAATTTTACTGCTGGCGTCAGGATCGAGGGCGTAGACGACGCCGGACTTTTGCCCGGCGACGAGAAGGTCGCGTCCCTCGAGGGAAAGCAGCAGGGCGGATGAGCCGAAGTCAAAGTCAGGCCCGCAAGGCGAGTTGTCGTCGGGGCAGGCGCCGCCGCTCGAGACGTCACCGGCCGTCATTTGCTGTGTCCAGACGATTTGGCCGGATTTGAGACTGAGGGCGAGGACGGCGTCGCTCGTTTTGCTGGCGGGCCGGGAATAGTTGTCGCTAGTGGTGATGTAGAGCAGGCCGCGCTTGGAATCGATCGTAGGAGCCGACCAGATGCCCGCGCCGGAAGGACCGTACTGAGGAGTGCCGACGGAATTGACGCCGGTCTTTTTCGGCGGCGGGACGGTGTAGGACTTCCAGAGGACGGAGCCGTCGCTGATGCGGAGCGCGGTGATGCTGCCGCGGAAGGTGCAGCAGGGATACTTCGGATTGTTGGATCTCGTTTCTTCCCAAGAGGCGGCGGGAACGAAGACGACGCCGTCCTGAGCGACTGCCGCACCGGTGAGGCGTGTGGCTTCATGCGGATCGATTTTGTGTTTCCAGAGGAGGCGGCCGTTCGACGCGTCCAAGGAGTAAAACCAGCCGATCTGATCGCCGAAGAGCACGAAGCGGCGTGCGTGATCGTTGACGACGAGTGTCGCGGCGCGCACGGGACCATCGGCCTGGAAGGTCCAATACAGGCAGCCAGTCTTGGCATTCATGGCGTGAATGACGCCGCTGGCGCTGCCGACAAATAAGACGTTGCCCAGAACGGTGGGTGCGGCGAAGGCGGTGATGTCGCCCTCGAAGCCGAAGGCCCACTGGAGCTTGAGGTTGCGCACCTGCGTGGGAGTCAGGTCGGCTTGCACTGCGGGCTGAAAGCGAGTGTTCGCGGGGGAGGGACTCCAGCCGGTCCAGCTCCCGGGGAAGCCGGCGGCGAGGGAGAACTCGCGGCTGGAGCAAAAGGCGGCGGGGGAGGGGCCGTTCTCGACGCCAGGGACGCCAAGAAACCTAGCGACGGCTTCGCGTTGGATGCGCTGGAGCGGATAGGCGATGCCCATCATGACGCCGAAGTCCAGAGTATGGAGGATGCGGGCAACGCTGAGCTTTTGCAGAGCGCTGCGCGACGGAATTCGTGGGCCGGGGTGATCGTGGCAAGCGGCGCAATATTGCTGATAGACGGCTTCGCCGGAATCGGGACGAGGGCTCGCCCAACCTGCGCCCAAGAAGAATGCAGTCGCAGCTATACACCCAGCCAGCCCCACCGAAGTAGCGCCGGACAACTTCATGGGATGTGTTCCTCCCGTATTCCGCATTCACGTGGATGATGCATCATTTATACACCCAAGGCCCGTCGGCATGGACCAAACACCGTTTTGACGGCTGCCACTCTCAATTGTTGCCCGCACGGGCATCACGATTGGCCGGTTAAGCCCGTCATCCTGGAAGAACTCAAGAAATCCTTGTCCATGCTGCAGGTTAGAAGCGCTTGCACAGATTGGACCGGTTAAGCCGAAAATAACCTGCCAGGGGTCTTTTCAACGAATCGCCGACTTATCGGTCAGTAGCCGACGGAAGCTCCATCGGGCTCAGCCCTTGGTGCAGCAACTCGTTCTCTTTGAAGAAACGCTCGATGGGCTGGGAAATGCGCCGCTGAAGACGGTGACCGACACGCACTGGCATTTCGACCACACGGGACAATAACGCCAATCTGCACGCCGCGGGCGCCAAAGTGCTGGCCCACGAAAACACCAAGACGCGCATGGCAGAGCCACACGACAGTGCGGCTTTGGGTTTGCACGTTCCGGCATCGCCTACGAATGCTTTGCTGCACCAGACATTCAGCACCAGCCAAAAACTGCAGGCCAACGGTGAAATCGTGATGCTGCAATACTTCCAGCCGGCGCATACCGACACGGACATCTACATTCACTTCCAGAAGGCCAACGTGATTCACCATGGGCGATACTTTTTTTAACGGCTTTTACCCGGTCATCGACGCCGCGGGACCGGCGGAAAAATCGACGGGATGATTGTCGCCGCCGACAAAGTTCTGCCCTTGGCCGACAACAACACCAAGATCGTTCCGGGGCATGGCCCGCTGGGCAACAAAGCCGACCTGACCAAGTTTCCGGACATGCTGGTTGTGGCGCGCGATCGCGTGCAAAAACTGAAGACCGCCGGCAAATCGGCCGACGAAATAGCGGCGAGCAAACCGTTTGCGGACCTCGACGCCACTTGGGGTAAGGGCTTTTTCAACGGCGATGTTTTTGTGCGGGTGGTGTATTCGACGCTTTGAGTCGCAGGGCGCTTAATCTCCGAAACGCCAAAGGCTAGCGCGCGTCACCACGTATTGTACGCAGTACCGTTGACTCTTCGACGGGCAAGGTTCCCTACTTTCGGATCTACGGTCTTCGTTCCTCTTATGCCACGGGGTTGAGTGCCGGAGGCGTAGCCGATGAGTGGGTGACTCAGATGCTCCACCAGAGCGAGGTGCAAGTCTTCAAGAAATATTCGCAAACGAAGTTGCAGATGACGCGCGAAGCCCTGGTAAATGCTCAATCGTCGAGCCAACGAAATGGCACCGGCAGGCGCTGACGTTCTGATGGCCGCGCCAATGTGCTCGGTCACCGTACAATAACCCATTCGTGCACAGTTCGTGCACATTTGGGGTAAAAACGATGGTACGGATTAGGAGGAAAGTTGCGAAGTGCTTTAGAATGAATAAAGCAGTTCATGTCGGGGCGTAGCGCAGCCTGGTAGCGCGCCTGCCTTGGGCGCAGGAGGTCCCGAGTTCAAATCTCGGCGCCCCGACCAAAACATCTCGCGTGTTATCTGTAGTTTATCGAAAGTTAACTTCACCTAAAACTGATCTGTGGAATTCCCGCAGGCAGGAGGTCTCGATTCACAAGTCGTTTATTCCAAAGAGTTCGTCACATGACAAATTTTCAGAAGCACGCGGAGCCAGGAGTGCCATTCAGAAACCATTGAACGGAGGCCAGTTAAGCGCGCGCCATCTAGCAAGTATGGGGAAAATTCGGGGGACCCTGTGCATTTCTCGTCTACTCAATCTTCGGATCTGCAAATTGGTGGTCACGCACTCGGGCCGGCCCGAGCTTTGCAACGTCTCTCAATTTGTCGTCCTAATCGTCCCTCTGAATCGCTCCGATGTGTTCATCGGGGAGCGGCAACGACGCTTGCTACGCCATGGCTTCGGGTGAAATGACCTTTGCCCTGAGCCGCTCTTGCGGAAAGTCCTTGGGATTTAGGGTGACAATGAAATCCGCATTCCCTTCTTCGCTGCAGAGACAGAACGGATCGTCCTTGGGATCGGGAGAGATTTCAAAGGACGCGTGAACGTTCACCGGTTCGGCTCGCTCGCGGATAAGATTGATCACAGCGCCGATTAGAGTTGCTCGCACTCTAAGCCGCTTTAAGACCTCCTTGTACTCATCCAGAATGTCTTCCGTCACAAGCCAGACAAAATTGCCCTTCTCGGCCCATTTGTATAACACATCGGCGCTAGTGTTTTTGCCCCGGACATATGGCTTTCTGAAACCCGAAATGCCCGCCACGAGCACGCTAGTGTCAACGACGCCGCGGGACTTTTGCTTCTTAGCTTTCCGCGGCAACGGTAATCTCCGGCGCTCGTCTTTCCTTACGGTAAGCTCGAACGGTCTGCAAGATTTCCTCGTCTGAGACTTCGCCCATCTCTTTAGCCGCCTCGGACAGCGACTCCAGAAACTCCTTCTTCCACCCCCGGCGTTTGCGCCCGCGAGGCAGATCCCGGTACAAGTCAGCCCGTATCATTTGCTCTCGGAGCTGTTCTCCGAGTGCGCGGAACGGCACGCCGACCTTTATAGGGTCTTCCTCGGCTGAAAGCCGGCATTTAAAGACGATATACTTCGGATTGTCTGACTTGAACTCCTTTTCCGATGCAAGAAATACGTCCATCAGCTTGGACAAAACACTCGTGCGCGTCCCCAACGACTCCTTCAAACAGAACGCCACCTTGGCTACCATAAGAGTGTTCGCGTCGAAGAAATACGTTCCCGCAAACCGCTTGGGCTTCACAACGCCGAATTGGACCATGTTTTGTAATTCCTTCGGTTCAATCTGCAGGACAGCGCTTGCCTGCTTCAGCTTTAATTTTTGCTTCTGCATGACTCCTCCATTAACATCTAAATATTAGATTATATTAGGAGAAGTGTCAAGGACCTGCCACTAGTCCCACTAGTCCATAGACTACATTCGCCATAGTTCAGGAACTTGGCAGGGCGCATCGGTGTCTACAATAGTAGTGTCGGGAAAATCGCGTAGTTGCCAAGCGCTCAGGACCATTTACCGTTCGCTTTTTTTGGAACGCTAAATGCGTTTTTCCTGCTTCTTGTCGGGTGGTCCATAATCCTTTTGGTGAGATTCAGCAAAGGAACCGGTTCCAGATAAGGGGGGCTCATGGAAGGACTTGTATTCAAAAACGGCTGAGAATCTGTGACAGAATTGATCATGCGGCGGACATTCAAGATCCTTCTGGAAATTGTAGGTTTAGCAGCTCTCGTGCTGGTCGCTGCTTGGGCCTATCTTGGAGCAGATTACACACAATCCAAGATTGTTGATTTTCACCCTACGAATTTCCAGGCGAAGGCAGACACGCCATTGTTCTATTCAATTGGGGATGAACTAAAACACTCCGACGAACTCCAACATCAAGCCCCGACACTATTGAAAGGCCAAATCAAGAACTTCCTCGTATCGCCTGATGGCTCAATGATTGCCGTTGTTGCAAACGGAAGGCTATCTATTGTGACGGCTGAGAATCCAACGGTACGTGAAGTGACACCCGTCGACTCCATTTACCGCGAGCCGAAGCCTATGGGACAGGGTTTCTACCGCGACGATGATTTTCAGTGGTCTCAGGATTCAAAGACTCTGTAACTCATCCGAGACGAATACTACGATTCAAAAGGTTCGCAACTCTATTCAAGCAAGGGAGAACTTTGGAAGTACGACGTACACACGGGAAGCATGCGACTTGTTCTAATACCTTTCCCAGCGTTTAACTATTCCTTCGGGCTCAACGAAGGGGTCTATTTCTCAGTTCCAACCAAGGACGGCGACTTGCGGCTCAAATATTTCGACGGACACGGTGTCAAGGACGTCGATAAACCAAATGCCTGGTCGATTGCTCCTGACCACTTGCCCACGAAATTTGCCCAAACACCGTTCTTCTCGTTCTCATTGATCGACTACCAGGAGGATGTGCTTCCTGCGAAAGGCGTGGAACTCGCCATGGAAGGCCAGTTTGAAAAACTCGAAATTGGCAATAAACCCTTCCTAACCTTGAAAGGGGGCAGGGGAATCAAAGGGAGATCTTTTTGCTCAGATACGATCCGAAGTGTCTTTCTTCCGGGAGATCGATACTTCCTGTTCAACGTGCCTTACTGCGAAAACTTCAATGGTCAACTCCTGATCGATACTCGAACTGGGCAATATAGGACACTGCCTCAAGGTACTCGGGTGTACCTCACGGAGAATACAATCACAAACCCACATTACGGGATCACAGGATCTGGAATGCTGGCTCAGTAGCCACTGATGTTCAGGTGTGTAAGATAAATAGCAGTCTCGGGCCTTTCTGCCAATATTTAGAGACACACCCCCCTTCCAAGGGGGTTTCGTGAAACAGAATATAAAGTGCGTTCTTTTGGGGACGTCCTCCCACTGTAGGGGTCACCCAGACTCTGTGTATCTTTGGTGTGTCCGACTACTTGATATCAGCCGCCCGCCGCTTCTACGGAGCGATCACGACCCCACTGTGATTGGCCCTTCCTCGAACGACCCCACCTCTGGGCAGAATTCTTTCGGCCAGGAAGCGCGATCCAACAGTAGGTGCGGCGGGCTAATGTTCCGCGATTGCGGATACTGTACGTCCTTGCGGAAACGGGTTAGGCTCCGTTAAAGTCTTCATCATATTATTAAGGCATGGGCGGAATGAACGGGAAAGAGACCACTACAGCTTGGGATTTCTCTGAGACCCTGCGCCTAATTGACCATCCTGCAGTGAGACTGCTGCGAAGTCAGAACGCAGCACTTACGTTGACATTTCTTCACCGCGCATTCAAGGAACATCACGCCATCTCGGTTCCCGAATCACATCTGCGTGCACGCCTCGAGAATTTTCTCAACGAGGCCCGCGGGAATCGACCGGGCGCATTCGCGCAGACAGCGGCTGAATACTTAGCAACCTGGTGTGGGACTGAGCAGTTACTACTTAAAAAATTCTATAGTGACGAAGCGGAAGAACCGGTTTTCGAACTAACCACGGCTGCTGAGCATGCGATGCAATGGTTGGAAGATCTGCAGACGCGTCCCTTTGTTGGGGCGGAATCACGCCTCGAACTGATTTTTCGCCAGCTCGAAGAAATAGTCCTGTTCGCTACGCCAGATGCGGAGCGACGGTTGGCGGGTTTGCGAGCACAGCAAGCGATCTTACAAGCTCAAATCGAATCCGTGGAAGCCACAAGGACAGCAGAAACATACACTGCCGTCCAACTTACTGAGCGATTCGCGAACGCACTCGATCTCGCGCGGGGATTGCAGGGGGATTTCCGACAGCTTGAGGAAAACTTCAAGGACCTCGCCCGGGCGCTGGCTGAGGCCCAGACTAGGCCTGGAGCTACAAAGGGCGGTATCGTGGGCCAGCTACTTGACACCCATGCGGCGCTGAAAGGTTCTGCCCAGGGACAGAGTTTCTACGCATTCTGGAATCTATTGTCGTCTCCGGAACGACAAAGGCGTTGGCGCGACTTGATCCGCCAGGCATACCAACTCGATGGGATAGATGATCGTTTGCGTGCCAATCGTTTGCTCGAGCGACTATCTAGTCGGCTATTGGTCGAGGGCGAGCGTGTCGTGCGGTCGAATGAACGAATGGCTGCAACGTTGCGCCGTGCCCTTGAGAGTGCTGCAACGGGAGAAGACCGCCGGCTTCGCGAGCTTATACGTGAGATTCAACAACTCGCGCTTGCTTGCCGTATGTCCCCACCGCTCCAGGATGATTTCTTCGATCTAGCAGGACCGCCAGAAGTATTCGCGAGTTTCAGTCGCACCTTCTGGCAGCCTGGTGTGGCCGGGCACGTCAACGGGGACTTTACGTTCGGTGGAGGAACAATCGATCGGCAAGTCGTCGAGCGCTTCCGTGCGCTCGCAGATCTAAACCTCACCAGGTTGCGCGAACACGTCTGTACCTGCCTCGTAGGCGACGAGTCTATTCTACTGTCGGACGTGCTCCGACGGTTTCCCCCGCGCGAAGGCGTTCTAGAAGTCGTCGGCTATATCGTCATCGCGATGCAAGATTCGCAGCATTATGTAGCGGACGACCAGCTTGTGGAGATCCAGGTAGCTGCAACGAGTGGTGCCTGGGAACTGTGGCGTGTGCCGGAAGTGTTGTTCACTCGTACGTAATAGCGCACGCATTCAAAGTAGGCGTTGGTGGAATCGGACAAAATGTTTTCTGAACGATCATTTGTACTGGCGCATCTGCTACTCGCGCCGATTTACCGGGAGGACGGTTCGCTATGGGAAAGCCTCCGTGCCGAGCGCGACGGGATCGCCCATTATTTTCGGCAGATCGGACAAGAGGTTGTGATTGATGAGGCCGAGGGCTATGCCTTTCTGCGCCAGATTGAAGTAGACGGCGGAGAAAGCGTCCCCCGCGTGGGTCGCCGCCATTCACTTGGGTACACTGCGACCCTGCTGCTAGTGTGCTTGCGCGAAGAACTCGCCCGATTTGAGGCTGCCCCAGACGATTCGACTCGACTTGTGCTGACGCGCCAACAAGTGCGGGAGCTGGTTGGCCAGTTCTTGCCTGAATCCAACAACCAGATTCGTGACGTTCGAACAACCGACACTGCCATTCGACGGGTCGAGGAACTTGGTTTCTTGCGTGCCTTTGGGCCGCCCGAAGCGGAAACGTACGAAATCATGCGAATCCTCAAAGCACGATTCGGCCCGGCGGAAGTTCAGGATATAAAGGACCGACTTGCTCGCCATGCTGAAAGAGAAGTCTGACTCCACGATAGCTGACCCACCAGGCTTTCGGCTCGATCGGCTGGAACTCTGGAATTGGGGCACATTCCACGGTCAGGCGCAAGTCCTCAAACCGAGCTGCGGCTGGGCGTTGCTGGTTGGAGACAATGGTTCCGGAAAATCTACGGCTATCGATGCGCTTCGTACCCTGCTCGTACCGCCCCGCCTACTCAATTACAACGATGCGTCCGGCGATGGCCGCCGTTCAGCAGGCCGCGACCGGACACGGCGTTCCTACGTACGTGGTGCCTGGGCAAGTTCGAGCACTATAGATTCGACAGCACCCAGTACTCAATATCTTCGCGAGGCCGGCAGCCTCAGCGCGATCGCCGCGGTCTTTACCGATTCTCACCGCAGGGTTTCTGTGACGTTAGCGCAGATATTGTGGGAACACGAAGAGCAAGTGCGCGAACTCTATGCTGTGGCGCCAGCCTGCCGCAGCCTGCGCGATCTACTCGAGGGCCGGACCAACACAGTTGAAATCAGGCGTGCCGCCCGTGCCGACGGTTGGCAGATCGAAGATAGCTTTGCCGCCTATGCTGAGAGGATGCGAGCGCTGCTTCACATCCCTGGAGATAAGGCGCTTGAGGTATTCAATCGTGCAATTGGGATGAAAGAGGTGAACGATATCGATGCGTTTGTACGTCAATTCATGTTGCCCTCCGCCGATACATTCGCCTTTATCCGCGATACCGTTCAGCCACACTATCGAACGTTACTTGATTGTTGGGCAGCAATCGAGCGCGCAGAACGTCAGATAGCACTATTACGACCCGTAGCCGAATGTAGTATCCGTCTTAGCGACAGCGAGTCACGGATCGAGGCGTGGCGACATTCGCAGCAACTCACTCCACCGTACTTCGCGACGCTTCATCTCGGACTACTTCGCACTCATGAGATCGAACTTGGGACGGCTGTGGCTTCAACTGAGGCTGCACGTGAGGAGATAACAGGCCGCCTGGTAGGTCACCGGCATGAGCGTGACGACCTGAACGCGGCTATCGCCGCAACGGATGTGGGCCTCCGGTTGCAAGCCATTGCCCGTGAACTAAGTCACGCCGAGCAAGAGCGGAAACACGCATGGCAACGGCGGGCTCACGTCGAACCAGCGGCGGCTCTCCTCGGAATGGGCTCAAGTCTGTCCGACGCTGTCAGCTTTACCTCAGCACGGCCAGCTTGGGAGGAACACGATCGTAATGAGAATCTTGCCGCAAGCGAGGCAGAAGAATTGCGCGCGACTAGGCGGCACCGTCAGGAACTCGCTCTCGATGAGCGTCGCGAGAAACTCGCCGAGCTAGAGAGTGTTGAACGCCATCGTGTAAATATTCCTCGCGAGTTTCTTGGCCTTCGCCTGCGCATAGCAGATTCGGTTAAAGTTGCGCCGGAGGCGATGCCTTTTGCCGGCGAACTTATTGAGGTACGAGGTGCCTACAGCGACTGGACTGGAGCCATTGAGCGTCTACTCCGAGGTTTTGGACTCTCGCTGCTCGTTCCCGAAGCGTTGTATCGTCCGGCAGCAGAATTCATCAACTCCACGAGACTTGGGCTTCGCTTGACTTTTCATCGGGTACCCGCCCGCGCGATGATGCCACCTAGTTTGTCGAATGATCGAGTGCCAGGCCGTCTCGAGTTTCGCACTGAACATCCTCTATATCTGTGGGTGGCTTCCGAACTAGTAAGACGCTTCAACCACCGTTGTTGCAGTTCGATTGCGGAACTCGAAAGTACGGACCACGGTCTCACACGCGAAGGATTGGTGCGGGACGGTTCACGTCATATAAAGGATGATGCGAGGCCGGTTGATGATCCGAGTGCGCGAATACTGGGGTGGTCCACAGATCGCAAGATTGCTGCGTTGCGTCGGCAAATACTGGAAGCGGAGCGGCAAGCCGAGATTGAAGGAAAGACCGTAATCGAGGCTCGGCAAAATGCGGAGGCTGCACGACAGAGGCAGAGCGCCGCCCGCGAATTACTAGCAATCACTGACTTTTCCGATGTTGACCCGCAGCGCTGGAGCAGCGAAATTATTCGTTTGCAAACTGAGCGCGAATTGCTTGAACGCAACTCCGATCAACTCCGCGCCTTGCAAGGGCGATTGCGGGAAGTTGATGCCGCCATCACGGCACTAGAGGCCGATTTGGCTAAATGCGACGGCGAGTTGGGGCGCCTGCGCGACCGCCTGGAGGAGTGTCGTAACCGAGCCCTAGATCGTGAGCGGCAAATCGCCACATATGCGGAATACGATCAGACCGTAGCGGGGAGGGGCCTTGCAGAAGTTGTAGCCGGTCTGCCGCCACTCACATTGGACAACGCAGATCAGCTCGCACACGCCGCCCATCAAAGCTTGCAAGGCCGAATTAGCAATGAACAACGAAAAGTCAATGAAACTGGCGAGAAAATGATTGCAAGCATGAGCAATTTCCTCGCTCAGTTTTCGGAGTTCCGCCAATCGATGGATGTTGGTCGTGCTTATGCTGAGAGCTTCGCCGCCGCGCTGCAACGGATCGAAAATGAGGACCTTCCGCGTCATCGCGAAAGGTTTGAACACTACCTTAATGAGAATCTTGTCGGCGATCTTCTCATGCTGAACCGTCGACTTGAGGAGCATCAGGAGGCAATCGAGGACCGGATTGAGGAGATCAATAGCGCGCTGCGGAACATCGATTATGGGGACGATACGTATGTCCAGTTGCGTCTTGTAACTCGGCAAGTCCAGGATGTTGCGGACTTCCGCCGCGCATTACGTGGCTGCTTTGAGCATGGTATCGCCCCAGCACCGGAGGAACGGATGCGAATTTTCGAGCGCGTGCGCCTGCTGATCGAGGGGTTTCATCGTGATCCCCAGGGGACGCAACTAGTCACGGATGCACGTAGTTGGTTTGCTGCTGGAGTTCGAGAACTGCGACGCCCGGACGATAGTGAGGTGAACTACTACGCTGCGACTACTGGCAAGTCTGGCGGCCAAAAGGCCAAGCTCGCCTTTACGATTTTGGCCTCGGCGCTATCAGCTCAGTACGGGTTGTCGACTGCGCCCCTTGATGCGCCAAATTTCCGTCTCGTCGTGATCGATGAGGCCTTTTCGAGGACGGACGAGTCCAATTCCACGCGCGCGATGCAGCTTTTTTCGCGCCTGGGATTTCAACTGCTTATCGTTGGCCCATTTGACGCTAAAGCGAAACTTGCTGTGCCGTTTGTCCATACGATCCATCTCGCCTCCAATCCCGGAGGAAACAACTCGCAACTGACCACGCTTACTCGAGAGGAGGTCGAAGCAGCGGCAAAAGAAGAACCGGTGCAGCCTGCGAATGGAGCATTGGATATCACGTCGACGGCGTGAGACTAGGCCTACAATTTATTTTGCATGCTGAAACCAGAGGAAATACTAAACGCGGCGGCTCGGAGGTGGCCGGCCGTGCTTCGGGCCGAGGCAGCGGGAGAGAAACTGTTTCCGCTGCGGATCCCATTTCGCCAGCCGCGCACGACGGCTGACTTCGCGGTCCTGCGACGCGAAATCGAGGCGCTCGCTGCCGCGTCTTACAAGTGGCGCATCGATTGGAAAGAGATCGGAACGCGCAAGTGGGGTCATCAACGATGGCCTGTCAGAGTTGAATTCGACTCCATCGAAGATCTTGCAGAGGCCCTTGGACGATCGAGCGAACTAAAAGCGTTTCGCGCTGCCCTTCAGGAAGCGAGAGAGAAATGCCCTGTACTCGAGCCTTGGTTGTGCTCTGGTGCGCACCGAATCGTCGATCATCTCCCCAGTTGGCATGGTCTTGTCGCGGTGTGCGCTTATTTCCATGCTCATCCGCAGCCGCGCTGCTACCCGAGGCAGATACCTATACCGGTTGGCACCAAATTCATCGAAGAACACACGGCGATCCTTCGGGAATTGCTTGACGTAGTAGTCGGCCAGGGCGTACATGAAGCTGCGGTGACGTTTGCTGAACGGTTCCATCTTCTGGTGGAACCTCCGCGTGTGAGATTTCGTTTTCTCGATCCCGAGCTCCGGTCACGCCTTGGTTGGCCAGTCACAGATTGCTCCATCCCGTCATCCACGTTCAGTTGCCTTGTTTGGAACATTCCGCGTGTACTCATCGTCGAGAACCGCGATGTGTTCTTGTGCCTGCCGACCGTGCCGGGCACTCTGGCGGTGTTCGGGTCGGGTAAGGCGGCGTCCCTATTGCCCGGATGCAACTGGCTGCGTTCGTCGGAAATCGTATATTGGGGCGACTGCGACGAAGCGGGGTATGGCATCCTTTCAAATTTGCGGTCAAGCTTTCCACATCTGCGAAGTCTTTTGATGGATCACGCCGCATGGTGTTGCTGGAAGCACTTGGCTGTGCCAGGTAAAAGGGACTTTACTGCAAGGTTTTCTCACCTTACTGCCCCTGAGCAAGCCGCACTCGAGGCTATTTTGTCCGGCCCCTGGATGCTCGAACAGGAAAGGATTCCGACGGAAGATGCCGATCGTGCGGTTATGATGGCTTTTGTGTAAACCCGCTAAATTGGAATGAAGTCTCGAGGATGAAACAGCTCTACCGCTTCGGACGTGAATGAATGGACTGAACCCTTAACTTGAGACACTCGGATAAGGTCAACTCTGCATGTGTGCCAATTCCAAACTTTCTCAACAGAGGGGTTCACCCTATTCGAGTGTGCCAACTTTTGTGCCCACCCTACAAACATTTTGGGACATTCGCGCACAGCCAGCCACAGGCGGCGATCACAACTAAGTTGTTTTGCTTCAGTGGTAGCATTGAAAACAGGAGAGTTGTTTTGAGCGGAATGCCTGCCTTGGGCGCAGGAGGTCCCGAGTTCAAATCTCGGCGCCCCGACCAAAACGTCCAGCGTGTTTTCTCTAGGTTAATGAAGGCTCCTTTCACTCAAAACTCATCTGTGGAATTCCCGCAGGCAGGAGGTCTCGATTCACAAGTCGTTTAATTCAAGAGTTCTCCACATGACAAATTTTCAGAAACGCGCGGAGGCCGGAGTGCTATTCAGAGACTATTGAAAGAACGCAAGTTAATCGCCCGCCATCTGACAAGTATGAGGAAAATTCAGGGGACTCTGTGCATCTCTCGTCTACTCAATCTTCGGAACTGCAAGTTGGTGATCACGCACCCGGGCCGGCCCGAGCTTCGCAACGTCTTTCAATTTGTCGTCTTAATCGTCCAGTTCTGAATCGCTCCGATGTGTTCATCAGGGAGCGGCAGCGACGCTTGCTACGCCATGGCTTCGGGTGAAATGACCTTTGCCCTGAGCTGTTCTTGCGGAAAGTCCTTGGGATCGGGAGAGATTTCAAAGGAGGCGTGAAGGTTCACCGGTTCGGCTCGCTCGCGGATAAGACTCACAGCGCCGATTAGAGTTGATCGCACTCTAAGCCGCCCCGTCACAAGCCAGACAAAATTGCCCTTCTCGGCCCATTTGTACAACACATC
>Ga0210395_10000269_pt1 | contig 41027 bp, 26 predicted proteins | sample IncBWH4OmetaG_FD_150861 | JGI IMG/M metagenome (GOLD analysis project Ga0210395, IMG submission 150861) | Forest soil microbial communities from Barre Woods Harvard Forest LTER site, Petersham, Massachusetts, United States - Inc-BW-H-4-O ...
ACCCGCGCCCGGCGAACGCATACCCGAGGCGCAAATTTTCCCGGCGCAGAGGGGCGCGCACATGGGCGCAGCCAGTAAAGCCAGCATCGTCAGCAGCGCAAGGACGCTTGCCAAGCGTGCCCGGACGGGAGTCGTTTCCTTCCTTCTCACTTCTTCACGCTACCCCGCCGTTTTCCAGCCGTCAACACTCATTCGTCTGCCGTGTTATTCCAGCCTTCCGCGCTGTTCCTTCTTCTCGATCAGACCAAGGTACGGATATGACTCAGGCTCCGTTTAGGCACCCCTCGTATAGTCGAATATAACGGTACTGCCATCAGCGCTGCCGCGGCGAAGGCGGACAGTCTGGAGCGCCCCTTTAGAGCTAAGCTTGCTACGGCAGCAAGCACCGAAATGAACATGTTTGCCACCATCCAAATGTCGGAGAAAAAGTCGGGCGCTAGATGCGCGTAGCGGCTGAAGCCGAGATAAGCAGTCTCGAGCCAGACGATGAGAGTCAGCTCCATGGACCCAACGCCAAGACAGCTGCGCCAGCTTGGTAGCTCTTGCCGCACCCGCTTTGCCCAACCTCGGGACGCGACAAACGTGAGGCACGGGACGGCGAAATAAGTGGCAGTGGCTAAGCATAAAACGAAGGTATGCACTGAAATACGCGACGCTCGCTTTCTCAATCACCTGGTGGGGCTGGGGAGATTCGAACTCCCGACAAACGGTTTAGGAAACCGTTGCTCTATCCATCTGAGCTACAGCCCCACAAAGGGTAGCACCTTGATTTTATATGGAATTGCAAGAATTGGGTGGAAGTTTTGAAAGGGCTCACAAAGCTGATTTTAGTAAAAACGTAGTAGTTTCACGCTTTCTGGCAACTCCCAATTGCACTTGTCCGGTAACGGCTGCCAGCTCAACCGGTCGACGCAACACTTTCTAATAGTCTGACCAACAGGGCTTCCCCCGAGAGAACCGATCTGTCGGGCTGTACTCAATCAGAACCTAGCCAGGGCAGTGTTCCGTTTGATCCAACACCTGTAAGCTATTTTAGCCTTTGAGACCCCAGCAGTTAGACTTTGAGCTTAGTGTTGCGTCGACCCCTTGAGACCACCGCATTAATCAGGACTTGACGCATGACAGCCAGAAGAGTGCAAGACTTTAGACAATTCTGGAAACTATTTCTTTACTCTCCAGCTTTCAATTTTCGTAACTCCTTCAGTCTCAGCATTGCTGGATTGGGATTCATCGTGCACTGAAAATTCTAGGGGTGTGTCTTGTCTTCGGGTCATACGTTTTAAGCGGGTGACTTGGGAAATGCGAACATCTTTGTGGATTATCCCTTGCTGTACTGTTTGTGGCCATCGGGGCGCCTTACGCCCACCGCAAGTGCCAAGCTGCCCCTGGTGCTGAACGTTCCGGCTCAGAACCTAGGCCGCGTGATGCCTGCTGAGCGCGGAGCGGGGAGATAGCAAGGGCCGGGCTATTCGCCCAGACGAGCTGATGAAAGGGGGAGAATTTACATGAAGAAGAGAAGTCTAACTGCAGCGTGGTTGTTGGCAATGTTATGTTTTTGTTCCTCAGCAAGAGCTGATACTGTCTACATGTACCAGAATACCTTTACCTACGTGAGTGGTATCTATCAGACAGGCGACCAAGTTACGGGAACTTTTGTCCTTTCCGATTCTTTCCTTCCAGGTCCGACATACAAGCTTCCAGGTACGGGTTGGACTAGTGAGGATATTACGAGTGGAATCGTAAGCTATGACTTCACAGACGGGCACCAAACTTTCACGCAGGACAACTCTACTATAGCCAATTTCCTTTTGGGTCTGAACGGTGGAGCTACACCGAATGGAGGCTCTACTTGGTGGGGCATTGGCTTTAGTTCTGGTACCGGAGAAATCAGTACAACGAATTTGCCATCAACTTCGTCATCTGGGGAAGTATATATAACCTCTGCCACAGACGGAAGTTCCAGCGCAGGTAATATTAGAGGTACGGGCATCGGGAGCCCCGGAACGTGGACGGTGCAAGTTGTTCCTGAAGGTGGGCCGACTGTGCTGTTTTTGACGGTAGGGTTATTGTTACTTCTGTTCCTAAAACGAGAATAATGTATTAGCGCGGAGGCGGCTGGTCGGCAAGCCGGAAGTTGGGGAATACGGCCCAGCATTTTACTCGGCCAGTTTGGGCAACTCCTAGTTAGTCGGCTTACCGGACAGGTGGAATCTACGCTAATTGACCCAGTTCGTGGACCGTAACAGGTCGACTGTGGAAATTGAATTTGCAGCTTTCTCGTCAGAGGAACGAGCCCAAAGAACGTTAAGCTTTTGAATAGCAGCGTGACGGTATTCGTCCGTGACCTTTGCGTAGATACTGACAATGCTGGCTGAGGAGTGCCCGAGCATTCCTGCGACCTGATTGAGGAATATGGTAGTGTTCGAAGTTTTCAGAACGAGTCAGAAAAGTGGTTAGGTTTAGGAAACCGTTGATCTATCCATCTGAGCTACAACCCCGCTCCCCACATTGTAATACGTTCCCGGCCTGCCGTGGCGCAGCGCTTTGCCTCGGCGTCATAGCGAATCAATTGGGCTGCAATCCGGGAGCTACCTTGTCGATGCGGAGGCCTTTGACAATGCTCGGCCAGTATTCCCTCAGAAGATTGTTCGCCGCGCTAAATCCGATTCGAATGCCGAACCGCTCGAAGGTTTTCCCAGCCGTGCGTTCCGAGTCCGGAAGATAGGTGTTCGCCAGTCCCTCGGCGAGCAGCGGCCCCGCTGTTCCGGGGATATTAAACTTGTTAGCTCCCGTGTCGGTTCGAATGACTACCGTGCGCAGCAAGGCGTGCCCTGCTCGCGCCTTCCATCCGCCACTACCTCGAACAAAATATCGCGGGTCTTCCCGCAGCACTGCGGGAAGCAAAAACGTGCCAAAAAAGTGGCTCGAGGCATTGCTGGCCATCGAAGAGCCAAATCGTTTTCCAAAGCCCTCGCCGCCCTGTCCGTATCCGGCGAGTGTTCCCCGAGCTTCGCTGATTCCGGCCGCGGCAGCGGAGGTCAAAATCTGCGGGGGAGACAGGCTGGTATCCAGAAATAGCTTGAATTTCTGGCCCGCAGTCAGCGGCCCTGCAGTTCTTGCCAAGTCTGGATAGAACCACGATCGCCTGGCAATCAATTCGAACGGGCCCTGGCTTCCGTTTTTTTCTGGTGTTTTTTGCGCAGAGGCGGCCGGCTCTTGCTTGGGCGCCGGCGCGTCGGGCAAAGTCGCGGGCTCCGGCTTTTCCTGCGCCAATGTGGCTCGGCTCAGTAATAAGAAGACGCCCGCTGCCAGCAAGACCTGGGTCCGTCGCATCATCGTGGCAATCTTATCATGCGTCTTCTGATGCTTGTCCCAAACCAATCGATTTATATTTTTAGTTGGGCGTTGCAGAGCACTTCTTCGAACGCTTAGGCATCACTGGCTATTCCGCACCAAATAGGATGACACGAAGAGAGCAGCACCGACAGAACTCACTTTAGTTATTGGTTTTTTGCTCGCCGGATGTCTCTTCGGGCTGCTCTTCGGTTTTCTGCCAAGTGGAATCGGGGCTGTATTCCTTCATGGCTTTGGCGATAGCCTCAGTCTTCTTGCCCAGATCCTTTTGATAAACGACACCATCCGTCCCAACGATGAAAGTCATCACGCCCGACGAGCGATATTCCGCCGGATAGGCTACGAAAGCGAAACCCTCGGTCATTTTGCCGTCCACGAGGTAGCTTTTCGCGCCGCCCGGGGCGTTTTTTCCCTGACGCGTCACGACGCGGTAGTAGTAACCGCGATAAGGGGTCGGAGGGCCGTTTTGACCTTTGGTATAGCCCTCGGCAACGGCCGAGGCCACCAGCGGCCCGATGGGGCTCTGGGGTCCGCTATCAGCGGCTTTCCAATAAAGTCCATTCTGCTGGCCCTCATCGCTGAAGATTTGCCGGGCGTACTCGTTGTGCTGCGTGGAGTAGTATTCCTTTTGCGCTGCCACAAGCTCCTGGCAAACGCGAATGGTTGAGATTTCGTTCCGGCCAACTCGCCGGTACATAATTTCTTTCCTGCCCGCGTCGGTGTCGAAAAACCAGGCGTTGCCCTTATTCACGAGCGGTATGGGCGTGGGCCAATTCTCCGCCCCTATATAGAGGACCGTGTTTCCATCCGGTTCTCTCACCAGGCGGTGCATTTCCTGGTATTTCTTCACAAAATTGGCGCGGTTCTCGGCGTCCTCGGTATCGTCTCCCGAGGACACGATTTGCTTTCCGTCGGCCCCGAGGATTTCGAGCAATGCTTTTTCGTCGTTGTTCTGTGCTGCCGTGACGAAGGCCTTGCTGGCATCTTCCGCCGATGAGAACGTTTTCTGACCTCGTTGCTGCGCCATGGAACGCGCGGGAAAGCCCCCTGCCAAAAGGAGGGCAATTGCGGCCATTTTAGAAAGATTGGCCCAATCCAATTTGTCAAAGTTCAGCTTCGTGCGCCGCATAGAAACTTTCTCCATTTGTGAATTTCGCAAACCGCATGAAACACTACGAACCTTCGATCAATGATGCCTGCCGCCACCGCCGCCGCCTCCGTGGAAACCTCCGCCGCCGCCGAAGCTGGCGCTTCCGCGTGAGGAGAAGCTTCTTGTCTCTCCGCCACGGTTATACCCGCTGAAGGCGCCTGAGCGGGTGCCGCTCTCACCGCGGGGTTGCGCGTATCCTCGAGCGGCCTGGTGGTCTCCATTGAAAGGCCTTGCGCCTCCGCCGGGCCGGTCGAAACCGCGGCCCCGATCGCCTCCTCGGCCACGATCGCCTCCGCCGCGGTAGAAGTTGTCCCGGTTATAAAACGTGCGGCTATGGGAGTAGTACCTGCCGTGGTCGTAAACCGCATAGTGGTTATGCCAATCAAATCCCCAATGACCCCAGCCCCATCCAAAGCCGCCGAAGAAGCCAATTCCAAAACCAACTCCGAACGAGAGGTAAGGGCCTCCATACCAAATTCCCGGATACGGATACCAGCCGGGCCAGGCCACGATTGGACCCCCGTACACCAGCCACGGATCATAGGCGGGGACATAAACGACATCCGGCTCTGCAGGCTCAATGACTACCGTTGAGCCTTGTGTAGTCACGGTTTGCTGCGGGGTGCTCTTCAAATTCCCGGAGGCTTCCGCTTTCTGGCGCATTACCTGAACCGCGTCCATCACTTCCTGTTGCTGGTTGTAGTAGGCGTCCCCCAGAGAGGAAGCCCACGACAGGTTCTTGTCCATATTTCCAAGCACGGAAGGAAATGCGGCGAGCGCCTTGACGCTCGGGTCCCAAGGTTCTTTGTCTACGGCCTGACCCAAAGCCTCGCCTTTCAAATCGGGATGGGACTGGACCCATCTGTCAGCCTCGACAACTTGTTCGGGAAACGTGGACGCCGCCAGAATCTGAGCCACCAGCGAGTCCGGATAAAGCGCAATCGGCGCTACCAACTGCTGCAACTGCTCGGGAGTTTGTTGCGCGTAGGGCGGCGCCTGATCGTTCTGCGGCGGGACTTGGTCCTGTGACTGCGGTGGGGCTTGTGCGTCCTGATAGGCCGTCAGGTTCTGAGGCGAAGTTGCGAACAGGAGGCTCGACGATAACAGGGAAGCCAAAACCACTTTGCCCAGCCCAGGTCTTGACAACGATTCGCTCTGTCCCAAAATGTTCATGTTGTTAAATCTCCTCAGCACCGTCATCGCTCTTGGCCCCTTAATGAGTTAGATGAGCGAGGAGCGGTCTCGGATATTTAAAAGAAATGCATCAATAAACTCTTTGCAATCAAAGCGTTCTGCGCTCGTTGCAAGGACATCCGGCTGCCACAGCCCAAGCAACGAGGATTGGCGAGTTTGTCCTCTCACACGTTTTGCTGTTTAGCGGTTGCGCCGAACCATGCGGCCCTCCCAGCCACAAAGTTTTCCACCCTTCCACGACTCACCGGTCATGAATCACCAGCCCGTGCTATCATATTTCACACTCCGTCACCCAGCCCTGCCGAATTGGAGACTGTCATGAAACGCACCCTTCGCATCGTTGCTGTAGTAGTCGTTGTTTTGATCCTGATTGTGGTCATCGCTCCATTTCTAATTCCGGTGGATAAATTCCGTCCCACCATCGAAGAGAAAGCTTCCCAGGCGCTCGGCCGCAAAGTAGAGCTCGGCAATCTAAGTCTCTCGCTCATCAGCGGCTCGCTTTCCGCTGAAAGTATTTCGATCGGCGATGATCCAAAGTTCAGCACATCGCCATTCCTCACTGCCAAGACGCTCAAAGTCGGCGTCGAGATCTTGCCCCTCATTTTCAGCAAAACCCTCAACGTGACCGGCATTACCATCGAGAGTCCCGAAGTCCTACTTCTTCACAATTCCGCGGGCCAGTGGAACTATTCCACTCTGGGCGGCGCCGCTGCCAAGTCTGCTCAAACGCCGGCAGCAACCTCTTCCACTTCGCCCGCCGATCTGTCCGTCCAGAAATTTACTCTTAAAGATGGCCGTATCACCGTTGGTTCCACGGCCAGTGAAAAACGCAGCTCTTACGACCACGTGAATGTTGTCGCCTCCAACTTTTCCATGACTTCCAAGTTTCCCGTCACTGTTACCGCCGATCTTCCCTCGGGGGGAAAATTCAAGCTAGATGGAAAAGCCGGCCCCATCGACCAGACCGACGCTTCCCTCACTCCCATAGAAGCCAAGCTCGACATAACCGGTTTGGATCTTGCCTCCACTGGCTTCGTGGATTCATCCGCTGGCCTCGGCGGCCTTCTCGATCTGAGCGCCGATCTCTCCTCGCAAAATGGCGAAGCGGAAGTCAAAGGCAACGTCAAAATCTCGAAAGCTCTTTTCATTGCGGGCGGCTCCTCCGCAGGCGTTCCTGTCACCATCGAATTCGATACCAAATACAATCTGCGCAAGAACACCGGCGTGCTGGAACCCTCGACGCTCAAGATCGGCAGCGCCGCCGCGCATCTCAATGGCACGTATGTGACCGGCGGGGAAGCCGCGGTCGTAAACATCAAACTCGACGCCAAGGATATGCCTGCGAAAGATCTCGAAGCTTTTCTCCCCGCGCTCGGCATCATTCTTCCAAAGGGAACTTCTCTTCAGGCGGGTACGCTCAACGCGAATTTGAATCTTGCGGGCCCTTTGAGCAAACTAATTACAACCGGTGACGTCGGCCTCTTTAACGGAAAACTCGCGGGCTTTGATCTCGGATCGAAGATGAGTTCGATCGCTTCGCTGGCGGGCATCAAGAGCGGCAAGGATCTGGATATTCAAAAACTCACCACCAATCTGCGCATGGCTCCTGATGGCCTCAAAGCAGAGAATTTCGTCGCTGTTGTTCCTTCGGTCGGCAATCTTTCCGGCGCAGGCACGGTCGATTCCAAGAACAATCTTGATTTCAAAATGGCGGCCATGCTCACAAGCACGCTCGGCGATGTCGGAAGCCCCGTTTCTGACGCTAGTGGGCTTCTTGGCAAAGCGACGGGAGGTGGAAGCGGCGGCTGCAAGAGCGGCACAACCGTGCCATTCCAGATTAAAGGTACGACCGCCGATCCCAAATTCGTCCCAGACGTTGGCGGCCTCGCCGCCGGAATGCTCAAATCGCAGCTAGGGTGCGCCGCAGGTCTAGGCTCCGGGCTCGGCTCCAGCGCAGGAAAAGACGCCACCAAAGCTCCCGCCGATGCTGTAAAAAGTCTCGGCGGTCTTTTCAAGAAGAAACCGCCGCAGTAGTAAGCGGTGTGTGGGCATGATTCTCAAAGCCCATTGAATTGAAGGCGTTCGATAGATTACTCGTAGCGCAGCGCCACGATGGGATCGACACGCATTGCCCGCCGCGCCGCCACGAATCCGGCTATTGCGCCCACGGCTGCCAGAAAAAATGTAGCAAGCACGACGGTGGGCGGATCCATCGGCGACAAGTTAAAGAGCTGGTTCGCAATCAAGCGGGTTACGGTGAGCGCGAGGAGCACGCCCGCGCAAATCCCAACGGTCAGCAGGAAGAGACACTCTCTCATTACCATCCAAAGAACATTTACGTGCTGCGCTCCGAGCGCCATGCGAATCCCAATCTCGCTGGTGCGGCGCGAGACGCGGTAGGACATCGTGCCATAGAGTCCGAGGCAGGCGAGCAGCAGGGCCAGCCCGCCAAAGGTGCTGGAGAGGCCGGCAATTGTGCGGTCCTGCTCCAATTGGCCGCTCACCTGCTCGCGAAGCGGCCTTAGACTTGTAATGGGCAAGGCGGGAGCGGCTTCCCCGATGACGCGGCGCACGTCCGTTTCGACTGTTTTTGGATCGCCAGCTGCTCGGATGTCGATGTCTCTAGCGAACTCGTAACCGCTGCCAGTCAGTTGGGCCGCGGAGACAAACGCCATTGGCGGGACTTGTTCGCGAAGAGAGTAGAATCGAGCGTCCGCGGAGACCCCAACAATTTCGAACGCATTCTTCGCATCGAAATCTGGTCCACCGTCTGAAAATCTTTTCCCAATGGGATTCACGCCTTCGAGGAATTTCTTCACCATGGCCTGATTGACGACGGCAACGCGGAGGGTTCCCTCGCTGTCACGCGGTTCGATCCCGCGGCCGAGCAAGATTGGCACTCCCATCGTCTCGAAATAATGCGGACCAACCGCATTCCTGTGGAGCCACATTTCTCTGCGCGGTCGTTGCGGCATTCCTTCAACAGAAACGGGGCTGGAACTCTCGCTGCCTCTGAGCGGGCTGTTGTACTCGTAGCTGGCCGAGCGAACACCTGGCACGGCCTCGATGCGCTCGAGGAGCAGGCGGTTAAGGCCATTCATTTGATCGGGTGCGTATCCGGCGGCGCGCGGATCGATTCCGGCAAGCAACACGTGCTCGTCGTCGAACCCAAGTTCTTGTCCCATCAGATTTTTCAACGTACGCAGAAAAAAACCGGCGCTGACGATCAAAACCAAGGACGCAGCGATTTGGAAAATCACCAGGCCGTTTGCTAAACCCAGCCTGACTCCTGCAACCGCAGGTGCTGGGACATTTCCTTTGATCACGGAATTGAGATCCGAGCGGCTTGCGCGAAGAGCAGGGAAGATTCCGAACAAGATCCCTGCTAATACGGAGACGGTCGCGGTGAAGCCGAGCACGATGGTATTGGGAGAGACGTGGAGCGGCGTGCTACTTCCCGCTACGCGCGAGAGCAGAATTCTTGCGCCCCATTCTGCGAAGAGAATCCCTAGCAGTCCTCCGAGCAAAGCCAGCAGGACGCTTTCCGTCAGAAGCTGCCGCGTGTGCCGGGCGCGGCTAGCCCCAAGCGCCAGCCGGACGGAAATCTCTCTTTCCCTTGCCGCCGCGCGCGAAAGAAGAAGATTGGCCACGTTGGCGCACGCAATCAGCAAAATGAGTCCAACCACCGCAATAAGGATGTGCAACGGTTCGGAGTACTGGAGACGCAGAGCCGAAATCCCAATGTCGCCCGGAGTAAGTTGAATGTAGGACCTGTCGATGTCCTGCCGAACGTCCGTCGATAGCTTCGACCCCGCCCGCGATGTCAGCATTTGCCGCAACTGTACACTAACGACCGTCTGCGCCTGCTGTGGCTTAACCCCGGCTCTCAGGCGGCCCATGATGTTCAGCCAGTGCGTGGAGGGGTCATCCAGGAAAGAATTTTGCAGCATCACTTGGGGCTGCATGCGGAGGGGAAGCCAAAAATCAGGGATCGAAGTGAAGCTCTCTCCGAAAAACTCTGGCGACGCCACGCCTACGATTGTGACGGGAACGTCGTTGACTTCGAGGACCTTGCCGACGAGAGAGGTATCGCCATCGAATCTCCTCTTCCAATAAGCGTAGCTCAACACGGCTGCGGGCGAGGTTTCGGCATGGTCGTCATCCGCGGTAAGGGTGCGCCCAACGACGGCACTGACTCCTAGAAGTTGGAAGTAATTACCAGAGACCAGCTTGCCCCGCGCCGACTCGATAGAAGAAACGGCTTTGGTCCCCGCAAAGTGAACCCGGACGCGGTTTCTGCCTTCCTCGAAAGCACACAGATCTTGAAACGACTCATTGCGCTTGCGGAAATGAAGATAGTCGGGGTAAGAAAAGACGTACCAATGGCCTGTTTCGGTGCCCGTGAGATGGCCCTCTCTTGGGTCATCCGAGAAAAGTACGAGCTCCTGTGGGTTCTTGACTGGGAGCTTGCTCAGAAGCACTGTGTCGAGCAGCGTAAAGATGGCAGTGTTGACGCCGATGCCGAGGGCGAGCGTCAGGATGACAACGCAGGTGAAGCCAGGACTCTTGCGCAATATGCGGGCGGCGAAGCGAAGGTCTGAGAAAAAGCTTTCGATGGAGGGCAGTCGCCAGACTTGGCGGCTGTCCTCTTCCATCAGAGTTACATTGCCGAATTCGCGGCGGGCGGCGTGCGCTGCTTCTTTCCTGGACATGCCGCTTGCGACGAGTTCCTCGATCTTTTCTTCGAGGTGCTCGCGGATTTCGCCGGAGAGATCGTTGTAGAGGCGGCGGCGAGAGAATATTTGCTTCAACCAATTCATACATCACCCGGCGTTAAGAAGGGCGGAGCAGGTTCGAGAATTTGTCGATAGTGGTCATTCGTAGCGCAGTGCAACAATCGGATCGACCTCCATGGCGCGGCGGGCCGGGATGTAACAAGCCAAGAGCGCGACTAAGATCAGGAGAGCCGCGACGGCCGCAAACGTCAGCGGATCGTGGGCCGTCACTCCAAAAAGCAGACTCGTCATCAGCCGCGCCAATGCAAAAGCAGCGGCCACTCCGATACAGACGCCCAGCAGCGCCAGTTTTGCGCCCTGTTTTAGAACCATGCTGACCACGTCTTCGCTCTGCGCGCCCAGAGCCAGACGAATTCCAATTTCGCGTTTGCGTTGCGACACGGTGTACGAGATCACGCCGTAGATGCCGATGAGTCCTAGCGCCAGCGCCATCGTGCTTGCGATTCCCAGCATCACGAGCGTGAAGGAAGTTCGCGCGACCGATTTGTCATAGACTTCCTGCATCGTGCGCACCGACGCGAGCGGCAAATTCGAATTCACCGACCACACCGCTTGCCGAACTTCGCCAAGAAAACTCTCCGTCGCTGCGCGATCGCTTCGAATGACAAACGTCACTTCTCGAATAGCCTGCGCCGGACCCATTCCAAAAAGATTCTCCACCATTGACGGCCAGTACACGATTTCCGGCGCCTTCCCTTGCACGCCCCTTTCGCGCACGTCCTGTATTACGCCGACCACTTCGCGCCACGGCAGTACCGGGTCCTCGCGCAATCGTTTTCCAATAGCGTCAGCCGGCGTGCCCCACATTTCACGAGCCAGATTCTCAGAGACCATCACAGCCGGCCTGAGCCCATACACCTCGTCCCATGTCAGGTCGCGGCCCGCGATGATTCGCGTACCAGCCGCTGCGAAGAAACCAGGCGAAACGTGCTTATAAAAATACAGCGGCGCGACCTCGCCTTTCGGATACGTCTTGCCCTCCACAAAGATCGTGTCCCAATCCGAGTCGAATCCTTCCATCGGCATCTCGCTGGCAAACCCGGTCGATTTCACGCCCGGAATTGCCAAGAGCTTGTCGAGAATTTCATTCTGTGTTCGCGTCACGCGTTCCGTTTTGGGGATCAGCAAGCCCGGAATCGAAATTCGCATCACCTGCAGATGCCGCGCATCCGTGAATCCCGGCTCGACCGTTCGCAACGCCTGAAATGTGCGAATCATCAAGCCTGCACTTACTAGTAGCACGAGCGCCATCGCTACTTGACCTATGACGAGTAGATTGCGGGCGCGATGATGCTCCCGGCTCACACTGACCGTCCGCCCCGCGCTGCGCAACTCCAGCGAAGCTCGCGGCCCCGCGTATTTCAGCGCGGGAATCAAACCAAACAACAAACCGGAGAGCACCGAAAGCAGCAGGGTAAAGCCCAACGTGCGCGCGTCAATCGAAATCTCGCTCAACCGCGGCAAATTCGCAGGACCCACACCCGCCAGAAATCGCACTCCGGCGTAAGCCAAGCCCATACCGCCCACTCCGCCCATCAGCCCCAACATCACGCTCTCCACAAGCAGGCCCCGCACGATTCGTCCCCAGCCCGCACCTAGCGCCGCACGCACCGCCAGTTCCTGCTGTCGCGACTCCACCCTCACCAGCAACAAATTCGTGACGTTGGCGCACGCGATCAACATGACCAACCCAATCGTTCCCATCACCACCCACAGCACCTCGCTCACGTTGCCAATCACTTCCTGCTTTAATGGCCGGATCATCGGCGTAATCTTCCACGTCTCGTAAAAATGGGGGTTTGTCCCCTTCCCATTCGTCCACGAATCCATCCAGATTGGCAGCAGCCGAGTTATGTCCGCGTTCGCTTCCGCAATTGTCGCGCCCGGTTTCAGCCGAGCGATTCCGTGATATCCAAAGCCGGCCAGGATTAGCTTGCCGCGGTCGAACGCCAACGGCACGATTACGTCGAATTCCGTATCGACGAATCGAAACCCTTGCGGCATTACACCAACAATTTCCCGCGACCGTGAATCGATCATCAGGTTTCGCCCAATCACGCTGTGATCTCCTGCGAAATGCCGTTGCCAATATCCGTAGCTCAGCATCACGGTTTCGTCACCGCGCGGAATTTGGTCCGCGTGCGCGAGCCAACGGCCAACTGTGGGTGAAACGCCGAGCGTCTCCAGCACGCCGTCGCTGACTTCAACCATGCGCACTTGTTCCGGCTCGGCCAGGCCCGTGACGTTGGCCGTGCCGGTGTCCCACACACCCAGCGATCGAAACGTCCGGTTGTGCTCGGAATACGTGAAGTACATGGAAGGCGAGAGCAGTAGACCGTTCTCGAAATCCGCCAGCCCTGCAGCTCCCGGAGCTATTTGATGGAGCGAAACCAATTCTTCTGACTTCGGATAATTCAGTGGCTTCAGCAGCACGCTGTTAACGACACTGAAGACCGCGGAGTTAGCCCCAATTCCAATTGCAATCGTCAGCAAGCCCACGATCGTGAATACCGGATTGCGGCCCAGCATCCGCAGTCCATAGCGCACATCCGCCAAAAGATTCTCGATCGACAGCCACCGCCAAACGTCCCGGCTATCCTCTTCAAGCAAACTCAGATTCCCAAATTCGCGGCGCGCGGCTGCGGTCGCTTCTTTTCTGGACATACCTGCGGCGACAAGTTCTTCGGTCTTTTCTTCGAGGTGTTGGTGCATCTCGACGGAGAGATAGTTGTAGAGGCGGCGGCGTGAAAATAGTTGTTTGAGCCAGTTCATGACTCACCTCGTGCAAGGACGCGAGTGATTCCTTCAAGCATCTTTTCGAAACTCGATACCTGACGCTCGAGATGCTTGGCTCCTGCTGCGGTTAGTTTGTAGATGCGGACGCGTCGGTTTGTCGCGGAGATACCCCATTCGGCCTTGACCAGCTCTTCCTTGAGCAGGCGCTGAAGAGCGGGATAGAGGGAACCTTCTTCGATCTGGAGGAGGTCGTCGGAGATGCGCTTGATGTGTTGGACGAGGGCGTAGCCGTGGAGAGGTTGACGCTTTAGGGTGCGGAGAATCATCATTTCGAGCGCGCCGGGGAAGAGGTCGCGCTGTTCCGATTTTTTCACGATTTACTCCGGAGCCCGCGTGCAGGCTATGTGCTTCAAGGCCTAGAGCAAAATAGTGTAGTTAGGACTGGCGGTCAAGGACTTGTTTGGCCACAGGTTGAGAGAGCCCACGGAGGCGACGAGCGCGCGGAAGGGCTATTCGTATCGTAGGGCAACCATGGGATCGACGCGCATGGCGCGGCGCGCGGGAATGAAACTCCCCAAAGAGATGATGAGCGAGAGTAGAACGCATGCAGCCAGCATCGAGGCCGGGTCATAGATTTTCACGCCGTAAAGCATGCCGGTGTGTTCGTGTGGGACAAGATACAGCGCGCTGCCGAGGATGCGGCCAAGGACCAGCGCGACAAGGATGCCGCTGACGAGACCGGCTGCGCCCATCGCCAGAGCCCGCCCGATGGCCTGGCGCAAAACGTCCAATGGCGTGGCGCCGAGCGCGAGGCGAATGCCGAATTCCTGAGTGCGCTGCTGAACGAAATAAGCGACCGTGCCAAAAATCCCCACGGAGACGAGCGCTAGCGCAACAACCGCCAGGCAGCCAACGAGAATCAGGTTGAATCGGGAGCCGCGAAGAGAATCGCTGATGAGTTCGTCCATCGTTTTGACGTTGTAGAGCGGCTGATCTTTGTCGAGAGCGTAGGCGACACGGCGAATCTCGCCGAATAGAGCCCCGCGCGGAAGTGACGAGGACACGACGACGTCCGCATGCGTATCGGGCTGCTGCGCAAAAGGAACATAAATCGCGTCAAAGGCGACTTCGCTCGGACCAAACTCCTGCGTGTTCTCGGTCACTCCGACGATTTGAACAGGAGCTTCGACGGGAATCCCGCGCCGTTTGTCTCCGACATACTCCAGGACTTTCCCGAGAGGATCTTCCGAACCGAAGAGCGTGCGCGCCGCATTGCGGTTGATAAGCGCGACGCGAGGCGATGTCTCCGTGTCGTGGTATTCCAGAGCGCGCCCGGCGAGAAGATGCATGTGGAGGACATTGAAGAAATTTGGTTCGACGGCGTAAACAAGAACGCCAGTGCCGTGCTCGGTTCGCGGCGGCCGGCCTGCCACATTGACCGTGTTAAACAAGTGTGAGCCGCCCAGCGGGATTCCGCTACCTGAAGTTACGTTCTGAACGCCGGGAATAGCACGGATTTGCTCGGTCAAGCTGCGGAAATAGCGCAACTGCTGCTCGGGCTGCGCGTAGATGTCGCCGCGAAGATGAATCGCGAACGTGAGCGTGCCCGGAGCGTCAAATCCTCGGGGCGCTTGTTCTTCGCGAAGGTAGCTCGAGAGAAAAAGGCCGGCACCGAAGAGAAGCACGAGCGCGAGCGATACCTCGACGGCCACGAGAATGCCGCGAGCGCGGTGCTGGCTCCGCCCCGCGGAAAGGCCGCTGGCGCCTTTGCGGAGTGTTTCGTTGACATCCACGCGCGAAGTAAAAAACGCCGGCACGATGCCCATCAGCAATGCCGAGAAAACAGAAATGCCGAGCACAAAAAACAAAACTCGCCAATCCAGGGAAGTGTCGGTGTGTCGCGGCAGCGTGTCTTCGTTCCAGAACAGCGCAAACATGCTGGAGCCCCAAATGCCTAGCAGGGTTCCCGCCACTCCGCCAATCACGGATAGAAGAAGACTTTCGGCGAGAGATTGACGAATGAGGACCCCGCGGCTCGCGCCGAGGGTGGCGCGCAGGGCAAATTCACGCTGGCGCGCCAAGCCACGCGCTAGAAGCAGTCCGGCGTTGTTGACGCAGGCAATCAGAAGCACGAGATGAATAGCGCCTCCGAAGAAATAAAGAGGACGTGCGCTGGATTCCGTCCAAGTAACACGGAGACCGCTGACGGCGACGATGTCTTCCGGCTTCAAACCTTCGGACTGAACCTGGCGCTGGAGAATGCCGTCGAGTTCAGCACGCGCTGCTTCGATGGTCTCTCCCGGGCCAAGTCGGCAGATCGCATAAATGCCACGTTCGACTTTCGCAGCGGGATCGATGGCAAACGGGACGTAGATGTCGGGGACCGGCAGAAACTCAAACTGAAGCCGGGCCGGCGCAACGCCCACGACGATGTAGGAATCGCCGTCGATGGTGATCGGCTTGCCGAGGACGTTCTCGTCGGAAGAAAAGTGGTTCTGCCAAAGCGCGTGACTGAGAATGGCGACGTGATCGCGGCCAGGAGTCTCTTCGTCAGGCAGAAAAAGGCGGCCTCGTTCGGTCGCAACGTCCAGCGTCTTGAATAGCGAAGACGTGAGCGGCATGACGCGCACGCGTTCGGACGTGCCGCCGGCCGTAAGATTGCGCGCGGCCGGAAAATTGTAGGCACCGAGGCTCGAGCAAACATGGGTTTGTTCCGCCCAAGAGTGGTAGACCGAGTTTGTTATTACGTCCCATTGTCGGGGATTTTTGCGCAGCACCGTATGCACATCGACGAGCCGCTCCGAGTCCGGGAAGGGAAGCGGACGCCAGAGCTGCGATTCCAGCACGCTGAAGATCGCCGTGTTGGCGCCGATGCCCAGAGCGAGGGTGAAGATGACGACGATGGTGAAGCCGGGATTCTTGCGGAGGACGCGCAGGCCGAAGCGCAGATCACGCAGAAGCGTTTCGAGAATGAGAAGGCCTTTGCGATCGCGGTAGGCTTCTTTGGTTTGCTCGAGCCCGCCGAGTTTGAGGAGGGCTTGCCGGCGGGCTTCTTGCGGAGCCATGCCAGAGCGAAGGTTGTCTGCAATGTGGAGTTGCAGATGACTTTCCAACTCGGCAGCTAGCTCGCGTTCGCGGCGAGACTTGCGGAACAGTTCGGCGAGTCGGACGAAGAATGCGCGCAGTTGCCTCATGAATGCTCCTGTTTTACGAACGGCAAGATGGCGTTCCAGAGCTTGCGAAACTTGTGCGTGTCACTCATAACGTAGCGCCACCATGGGATCGACGCGCATGGCGCGGCGCGCGGGAATCCAGCAGGCGAGCAGCGCGATGAAAGAAAGGAGTGCCGCTACCGAAAAGTACGTAAGCGGGTCGCTAGGGCTGACGCCGACTAGCATATTGGACATGACGCGAGTAAGGGCCCAGGCTCCGGCTAGGCCGAAGAGCAAGCCTGCGGCGACGAGTCGCGCGCCTTGCCTGAGCAGGAGCGCAAGGACTTGGCGGGGGCTTGCTCCGAGCGCCGTACGAATGCCGAGCTCTTGCGTGCGCTGCGTGGCGGCGTAGGAGACGACGCCGTAGACACCTACAACGGCGAGAAGCAATCCGAGAATGCCAATAGCGGCGGCGAGCGAGGCTCCGAGCCGAAAAATAAAATATCCCAGTGTACCTGCGAGCGATTCTTTCATTGTTTGTATTTCTTCGATGGGCGCGTTGGCATCGAGCGCCAGTATTTCGTGTTGGACGATGGGGGCAAGCGATTCGGGAAGCATCGAGGAACGAATCTGCAGGGTACGCTGCGCAGTGAAGTGCTGCGTGAGAGGGACATAAAAATAAGGTTGCGGATCTTCAGCGAGAACGCGGTACCTGCCGTCGCGCGCGACACCAACGATCTCGACGAAGGGGCCGCCGTCACTGGTCAAACTAAAACGTTTGCCGATGGGGTCTTCCTCAGGCCAAAAATGTTTGGCCATTGTTTCATTAACGATTGCGACGCGCGGAGATGTTTCACTGTCGGCGTCCGTGAATGCGCGGCCACGAAGGACACGAATGCGGAGCGTGTCGAAATAGGGTCCATCGACGCTGTTGAAGAAAGCGCCAGGGGCTCGTTGACCAGACGGCACGCGTCGCCCTTCGATGTAGACCGATTGGCTGCCAAGCGTACTGCCCATAGGAACCGACGCGGCTAGGCTCACGGATTGGATTCCCGGTAGCGCGCGGACTCTTGTTTCGAGAGAGCGATAGAATTCATTCGTCTGTATTTCGGTGTAATTGTTGAGGGAAGGATCGAGCGTCACGTTCAGAAGCTGGTTTGGATCGAAGCCGATATCCATACGTTCGACGGCGCGAAGGCTGCGAACGAAAAGTCCGGCAACGATGAGCAACATGAGCGAGCCGGCAACTTGAGCGGCCATAAGGTCGCCGCGAACTTTGTGCCGGAACTTACCGTCGGCATCCAAACGGCCGCCTTGATGCAGCACGGTATTGACATCGGCGCGGGTGGCGCGAAGAGCAGGCGACAGGCCTGCAAAAGCCGCGGTGAAGACTACCGCTGCGAGCGCGTAGACAAAAACTCTCCAATCAAAACCGAAACCGAGCCGAACAGGAATGTTGGACAGATGGGTGGAGCTGGCCAAACGGCTCAGGCCTGCGCCAAGTGCTACTCCGGCCATTCCACCGAGGAGGGCCGTGAGCATCGTTTCCGTCAGCATTTGGCGGACGAGGCGGTAGCGTGCGCCGCCGAGAGCCGCGCGAATAGCCATCTCGCGCTGCCGGACGGAAGCGCGCGCCATGAGAATGTTTGCGATGTTCGTGCAGGCTAACACTAAAACGAGTGCGCCGAGGATCAGAAACAATCCGGAAAACACGATAAAGGCATCGTTGGCGTAGGGAATGGGCCGCGAGAGCCGCTCGTTCATCACGCGGACGCTCAAATCTTTGTCGGTCACAGGGTATTGTGCGGCGAGCCGCCGCGAGATTACGTCGAACCTGCTCTGGGCCTGGGCGAGAGTGATGCCCGGCTTCAGTCTGCAGAGAACCAACATTAAGTGTATGTCGCGGCTATTCCAAAAGTTGCTGGCCGAAGATTGGTCGAACACCGTGCTGAGCGGGGCGTACGCATCCATCTCGAAGACGGAGAACTGTCCCCGGAATTCTTTTTCCATGACGCCGACAATCATTGCCGGCTTGCCGCCAACGCGCACTTGCTTGCCGATCACGCGCGGATCGCCGCCGAATCTTCTTTGCCAGAAGCTATAGCTGAGGACGAGGATGGCCGGTTCGCCGGGGTGCTCGCTTTCGCCGGGAAGGACGAGCCTGCCGAGAGCGGGCTTCACGCCGAGCGCGGAAAAATAGTTGCTACTGACCCCGCCGATGGTCAGCGTATCGCTATGGCCCTCGGCCGTGAAGTTCAAGCGCCACGCCGTGGCCGAGCCGAAGACTTCGCAGATCGGCGCCGTTTGCTCTCGGAATTCCACGAATTCCGGATAGGAAAAACCGAGCGCTCCGAGAGAAGAACTACCAGACTGAATCACCAGAGCGGCGATTTGTTCGGCCGCGGGCACCGGCAGACGCTGCAGCAGGAGGCCATTCACCAGGCCAAAGATGGCGGTGTTCGCGCCGACGCCCAGGGCGAGAGTGAGCACGACGATGACCGTGACCCCCAGGTTTTTGCGTAGCATGCGCGCGGCAAAGCGAAGATCCTGGAGGAATGTATCGAGCATCGGCAATCCCCTTCGATCCCGATACACTTCTTTGGTTTGTTCGATGCCGCCCAGTTTCATCAGCGCTTGCCGGCGCCCCTCTTCTGCGCTCATGCCTGTGCGCACGTTGTCGTCGATGTGCAACTGGAGATGGCTCTCCATTTCATCGGCAAGCTCGCGCTCGCGAGTTGCTCGATGGAAGAGTCCAGCCACACGGAAAAACCATGCGCGAACATGTCTCACGGCCGATCCTTTCGAAACCAATTTGGGCGAAGCTAAACTACGTCGACCCCATTGGCGAACCTGCGACTTCTGTTCCATTTCATCCATTCATTCGTAGCGCAGCGCAACTATCGGATCGACAGAAGCGGCGCGGCGCGCGGGCATGGCGCTGGCGATGAGCGCGACCAGCGTCACACCTAACAGCGCGCCAACAAACGACAACGAATCTCCGGGCATGATGCCGAAGAGCATCGAGCGCATAAGTTGCGCGCCAGCGATGGCCAGCGGGACGCCGGCGACAACACCGGCCACGCTGATCAGCAAACTTTCGCGCAAGACCATCCAGAGGACTTGCGAACGCTGCGCCCCCAGAGCCATGCGCACGCCAATTTCGGAAGTGCGGCGGCTGACGCGATAGGCCAGCGTGCCGTAGAGCCCCGTAGCGACGAGCAGCGCCGCGATCAAACCGAAGAACATCGAGAGCCTCGCGAAGAGACGCGGCTGCGCAAAGGATTCATCAAATTGCGCGCGCTGTGTCATCGGTTTTTGCATCGGCAGATTGGGATCGAGGTCGTGGAGGACGGCGCGAACGCTCGATATGAGCGCTTCGGGATCCCCACTCGTGCGCAACTCCACCTGCATGTCGGAAACCGAGCTGCGCTGCCAAAACGGGAAGTACAGCATTGGCAGGGGTTTTTCATCGACCCCAGTGTATTTGCTGTCGGCGGCGACGCCGACGATCGTGAATCTCTTCTCGGGCTTGACGCCGCCGGCCGTGTGGCCCAGCGAGTCGCCCTTGGGGAAAAAGCGCTTCACGAACGTTTCATTGACGACAACGACTTTCGGCGCGGCGCGGCTGTCGGAGTCCAGAATATCGCGGCCTTGCAGAATCGGAATTCCAAGCGTGTGGAGATAGTCGGGACCGATGTCGTTCGCACGCATGCCGATCTCGGAAAAGTTGCCGGTGGGCTCGACGCCATCGATGGCGAATACTCCGTTATTGCTCCAGCCCGAACCGAGGCGATTATCCATCAAGGTTGCCGACTCGACGCCCGGGACCGCGCGCAGACGATCGAGCAGAATTTGGTAGAAGCGTGCCTTTTCGTCGTCGGAGTGGGTAGTGAGCGGGCTGGTTCCGAAGACGAGGAGTCCGTCGGTGCGCAGGCCGAGTGGCAGAGTCTCGTAGTTGCGAAGAGAACGGACCAGCAATCCTGCACCGACCAGCAAAATCAGGCAAAGAGCCATTTGCGCCGCGACGACTAACTTGCCGGCCCAAGAGCTTTTTTTCGTGCGCTGCGCAGCGGCATTGGAACTCTTGACGACCGTGCCAGCCTGAACATTGACGGCGCTGCGCAAGGGAGCAAGGCCGAATACCACGGCGCAAGCGAACGAAATCGCCAGAGTAAAGAGCAGCACGTTGGAGTCGAGCGAGAAGGGAACTTCCAGGCCTGACCAAGCCGCGAGAGCGCGGCTCGCGGAGATCGCAAACATCCAGCCCAGCGCTGCGCCCGCGGTTACGAGCAAGAGGCTCTCCGCGAGCAGTTGCCGCAGGAGGCGCCCGGCTCCCGCTCCCAACGCCACTCGCAGCGAAAACTCGCGCTGGCGCGCAGAGTTACGCGCGACAAGCAGCATGGCCACGTTCGCGCACGCAATCACAAGGACCAATCCAACCATGGCCATGAGAATCTTAATCGGCTGATCGTACTGATCGCGGAGTCCCTGAATCCCTCTCGCTGGGGCAAGCGCGAGAACAGGCTTCCGAGCTTTTGGGTCGGGGCTACCGAGCCCGATCAAAGCGGCCCGCTGGAAGCCAGGGTCCAGATTTGCGAGCGCTTGCGCCGGTGTCACGTTCGGCGCGAGCCTGCCGATCAGTCTGATACACCACCAAGTCGGCGTGCCATACAGCGTGCTTTCCGAGGCCGCATTGCCCCACGCATTCAGTTCGGGCCGATTCTGCAAAGGGATCCAGAAGTCAGTGGAAGCACCAGGCTCGACGCCATAAAAACCCTCCGCGGTCACGCCGATGATAGTGAACGGTAATCCCTTAACGTAAATGGTTTGGCCGAGGATTGACGGATTGCGAGCAAACCGCCCGGTCCAGTACGAGTAGCTCAGGACAGCAAGCGGCGCATGCGCGGTTTCGTCTTCGAGCGTGAACCCCCGGCCGCGCGTAATTCCAGCGCCCAGTCCAGAGAAAAAATTGCCGCTCACCATGTCCGCTTCGGCTTCTTCGGGCTCTTCGCCAATGCGGACGGCCACTTTGCCGATGGCCAACGGCACGTAAGCCATCAAATCCGAAAACGCGCGATGCTCTTTGCGAAGCTGTTCGAAGACCGGCTCCGAGAAGGATGTGTCGCCGTTGCCGGTGTTGCTTGCGCCGGGAGGCTGGTCGTTTGGAAGCCGCAAGAACATCAATTGCTCGGGATGAGGCAAGGGAAGACTCCGAAGCAGGACGCTGTTCATTACGCTGAAGACAGCGGTGTTGCCGCCGATGCCGAGGGCGAGCGTCAGAGCAGCAACTAGGGTGAACCCGGGATTCTTGCGTAGCAAGCGGAGCGCGTAACGGCAGTCTTGAAGTGTCGTTTCCAGAAGAGGGAGCCCGCGGCGCTCGCGATAGTTTTCTTTGGTTTGCTCGATGCCGCCGAGTTTCATGATCGCCTCGCGTCGCGCTTGCACCGGCGACATGCCCGCGCGCAAATTGTCTTCGATGTGCAATTGCAGATTAGCTTCCAACTCGGCGGAGAACTCACGGTCGTGGAGCCCCTTCTTGAATAAACCGCGAACCCGGCTGAACAGCGCTCGTAGACGCCTCACGGCCGTACCTCCTCAAACATCATCGGCCTTTCCTCAATGCGATGAAGTTTTCATTCATAACGAAGAGCCACCAGCGGATCTACTTGCATGGCGCGGCGTGCTGGGAACCAGCAGGCTATGCAGCCGATGATCAACATCAAAATGATGACGGCCAGGAAGCTCCGGGGATCCGTGGGGGTGACCCCGTACAATTCGCTGGCGAGCACGCGTGTAGCTCCAAAGGCGCCCACTGTTCCAATCCCCGCGCCCAAGGAAACCAGAGTGAGACCTTGCTGCAGAATCATTCGCAAAACATCGCCACGCACTGCGCCTAGCGCCATGCGTACGCCAATCTCTTGGGTACGGCGGGCAACGGAGTAGGAAACAACGCCATAAACTCCCAACAGCGCCACCGACAAACCTAAAAATGCAAAAACGGCGAGCAGTGCCGCGTGCATGCGCTGGTCGCCGACCGTATCGGCGATGGTTCGCGTCATCGTCATAACATGTGTTAAAGGCTGATCTGGAAAGCTTGCCCAGATTTGGCGCGAAATCGTGTCCGTTAGGGCGTCGGGATTCGTGCGTGTACGAACTACGAGGTGATGAGAAAAGACGCCCCACTGGAAAAGCGCGAGAAAGTATTCCGGTCGCGGTTCTTCTTGAATGTTCAGATCGCGCACGTTGGCCGACACACCCACGATTTCGTTCCACTCTGGATTTCCTTTCGCATCCGTGGAAATGCTGATGCGTTTTCCAACGACATCGAGCGTCCCCCAATATTTTTGGGCCATCGCTTCATTGACGATGGCGACTCTGTTCGCAGGCCGCGTATCGCTCCCCTCGAATTCGCGCCCTCGCCGAAGTGGAACTCCGAGCATGCGGAAATAGCCGGGCGAGAGATAACGAGAGACGATTCCTTCGGAGATTTCGGCTTTCTCAGCGGGCACGCCTTCGAGCTTGATGCCGGCGTGGGAAAAATAAATGCCGTTGAGCACGCCGAGATTGGAAGCGGCTAAATCCTCGACGCCTGGTAAGCGCCCGACATCCGCGATGATTTGTTGCAGGCGAGCGATCTGACTTTCGGCGCGTGTATCCGCTTCTTTTTCATTCCAATTCGGCGGCTGCGGCAAATCGAAGGTCAAGAGATGATCGGTGCGGAAGCCGGGATTCTGGTAGAGCAGATTTGCTAGCGTTTGCGTCATCAGCGTCGACCCGGTCAGCAGAATAAAGGCCAGAGCGACCTCAATAGCGACGAGCGCGCTGCCGAAACGCGATGGGTTTGCACCACCTGCGCCCGTTCCTTGCTTGAAGAGTTCGTTGGGAGACAGTCGCGCGGCGCGGCGGGCCGGCGCCAATCCGGCGAGTAATCCCGAAAGCAGAGAGCATCCGAGTGCGAACCACAGAAGCGTCCAGTCCATCGAGACTTCGTTTAAACGCGCCGTATCTGGAGGTGCGACGGCGCGAAAGACTTGTATGCCGGCCGCCGCAACGCTGACTCCGGCCCAGCCTCCCAACATGGCCAACGAGCAACTCTCCACCAGGACTTGCCGCCGCAGTCTTCGCGGCGACGCACCCAGAGCGGCGCGCATGGCCATCTCGCGGTGTCTGGCCAATCCGCGCGCCAGCAAGAGACTCGTCAAGTTGGCGCAAGCGATGAGAAGAACGAGCGTGGCGGCGGCCCACAAAACCAGATAGCCCTTTCGCGAGTCCTGCACACGGCTGTCGAGCAGCGTCTCTGCGGTAAGTTTGTAGCCTCCTTTAAGATTCGGTTTTTGTTTTTCCAGTTCTTGTTCGAGCTGCTGCGAGATAACCGCGAGTTCGGCTTGCAACGATTCGAGACTTGCGCCCTTACGCAATTTTGCCAGCACGTTGACAGAAAAAAACGTGGGGTTCTGTGCGATTTCGGAACTCAAGGGAATCGGCACCCAAACTTCCGCACGCACGGGATACGCGAAGCCTTCGGCTGCCACACCAACGACGGTGTAGACCTGATTGTCTAGAATCAGTTTTTTGCCGATTGCGGATGGGGAGCTTGCGAAGCGGGAACGCCAGAGGGCCGCGCTGAGGACGGCCACGTGATCCTGCGAGGAGTTTTGATCCTGGTCGGCGAGCAACCGGCCAAAAGCAGGGTGCGCTCCTAAGCTTTCAAAAAAGCTGTCGGAGACGCCCGCGACGTCCAGCACCGCAGGCTGGCCGGTTCCGGTCAGCGTGCGATCCGTTTCCCAACTAGCGACCGCCTGTTCAACGGAGCTGGCCTGCGTGCGAATTGCCTGAAAGGCAGGCCAAGTTGGCTGGAGATTAAAAGCGGGAAACATAGCCGTCTTTACGTTGAAGGTGACCATCCGCGAGGAGTCTTTGTAAGGCAGCGGCCGCAGGATCACCGCATTAACGATGCTGAAGATAGCGGTGTTGACGCCAATCCCGAGCGCGAGCGTGAGCACGGCGGTCGCCGTAAAGCCGGGATTCTTCGCAAGCATGCGTAAGCCGTAGCGCAAATCCTGAAATAACGTTTCGAGAAAGGGCAGACCGCGGCGCTCGCGGTAGTTTTCTTTGGCCTGCTCAACACCCCCAAGTTTCATAATCGCCTCCCGCCGGGCTTGCGCCAGTGTCATGCCTGCGCGCAAATTGTCCTCGATGTGCAATTGAAGGTGGCTGTCCATCTCGGCAGACAATTCTCGCTCACGCGCTTCTTTGCCCAAGAGTGCGCTCAATCGAGAGAACCACGCCCGCAGCCGCCTCATAAATATTCTCCCCAAGATCGATTAGGAGCTTTCTTCGCCAGGCGCGAGAAAACGCGCCAGGATCGCGGTGGTCTGCTCCCACTCGCGCTCTTCCTTATTCAATTGTTTCCGCCCCGCTCGCGTGAGCTTGTAATACTTCGCTTTGCGATTGTTGTCCGACACGCCCCACTCGGAGCTGATGTAACCCTCCTGCTCGAGCTTCAGCAACGCCGGGTACAAAGTTCCGTAATTCACTGCCAGCAAATCGCCGCTGGTCTGTTCAATACGCCGCGCAATGCCATACCCGTGCTGCGGCCCCATGGCTTGCAGCGTCTTCAGCACCATCAGCGCCAGTGTCCCTTGCCACACATCCTTTTTGTCCGCCGCCTTATCGCCCATCGTTCTCCTCAGGCTCCTCTCCGTTCCTATGGGAAACCCATATCGAAGATGCCACAGGCCCTATGGGAAGGCAATAGAAGAAACGAGGTTGACCCACATTTTGTTTCCGGTCTTTCAAAGATTTGTTTCAACCGCTTCGGGACGGGGCCAAATCATTTCTTTATCCTTTTCCCTAAATCCTTCCCCTCCTTGACTCTTCCGCAACTTCTGACTAGCCTCATGCGTCTACTGAACAGACGGTCGGGGGTTCGAGGTTCTAAACCTTTTCTAAAAAAGGAGCTTGCATGCGTTCTGTCCTCGCGCGCCGGTGCCTGTCGGCACTCGCGTTTGCTGTAACTCTCCTGGCTCTTCTCGCTGCCGCGCCCCAAATGCGCGCGCAGGGCGGCGAGCCGCAATACTTCGCGATTCGCGGAGCCAAAGTAGTTCCGGTATCGGGTCCGCCTCTGGAAAATGCCACGGTGGTGATGGCGCATGGCGTCATTACCGCCATCGGCAGGGATGTCACCATTCCTCCTGACGCTTGGATCATCGAAGGCAAGGGCCTCACCGTCTATCCCGGGCTATTCGATTCGTTTACCGACATGGGCTTGCCGTCTGCCGCGCCTGCTCCGGGCGCCGCCAGCGAAGGTGGAGGCGGAGGTCGCCGCGCAGCGCCGACGGGTGAAGTTTCTCGCGGCCCTGAAGATCGTCCGGGCACTACACCCTGGCGCAGCGCCGCCGATGAAGTCAGCCTGAGCGACAAGCGCATCGAATCCTGGCGCAATGTCGGGTTCACCACGGTTGTGTCCGCTCCAAAAGGCGGAATGCTTCCCGGCCAAGCTGCCGTGCTCGATCTGGCGGGTGATCGCGTCGGCGAGATGGTGGTAAAGGCGCCGGTGGCTTTCCCCGTGTCCTTGCAACCCAGCGGCGGTTTTGGAAATTTCCCCGGCTCGCTGATGGGCGCTCTCGCGTACGTCCACCAGGTTTGGATTGACACGTATTGGAGCGCCGTGGCCCAGGCGATGTACGAAAAAAATCCGCGGGGCGTCGCGCGGCCGCGATACGACCGCACGGAAGCCGTACTCGGCGAGGCCGTTGAGGAACACATGCTGGTGCTGATTCCCGCGAATAATTCCGTGCAACTCCGGCGCGCCCTCGAGCTTGTGGATAAGTGGCAGTTGGACCACGGCGACCATGTGGACGGAGTCATTTACGGCGGACAAATGGGGTACGAAGTCGCTGGCGAAATCAGCGCAAGAAAACAGAGAATACCGGTGCTTGTCAATCTGAAGTGGCCGGAAGGGGAAAAAGACGCCGACCCGGACGAGAAGCCTTCGCTGCGAATCCTGCGTTTCCGAGACAAAGCGCCTTCTTCACCAGCGGCCCTCGCCAAAGCCGGTGTTCCATTCGCGTTCTATTCCGGCGGAATTACGGCTCCCAAGGACATTATCAAGGCCGCGAAGAAATCCATCGATGCCGGGCTCGCGCCCGACGCCGCGTTGCGCGCGCTCACGCTGACGGCCGCGGAGATTTACCGAGTTGAGGATAGACTCGGCTCGATCGAAAACGGGAAAATCGCGAACCTCGTTGTAACCGATGGCGATCTCTTCGACGAAAAGACAAAAATCAAAATGGTGTTTGTGGATGGGAAAAGATTCGAACCGCACGAGCCGGAAAAGCCCAAGGATCCTCCCAAAGGAAACATAACCGGGAAGTGGAAACTCGTGTACACCACGCCCGATGGTCCGGAAGAATCCACGGCGGATCTTGAAATGGCGAGCGACGGCACACTCTCCGGAACTATGACGAGCAAGCGAGGCACGGGCAACATCATCAGTGGCTATCTCAGCGCGGACAAATTCTCCTTTACCATCAACATCCCCATCGAAGGAAATCCGACGGACGTCGTGTTCACGGGCACGTTTGATGGCAGCTCGCTGAAAGGCTCCATCGACGCCATGGGGTACACGATAGAATTCACCGGCACCAAACCCACGGCTCGAGCCGCCACAGCCGCGGCGACTTCCGCGCTTCAGCGTCGAACGAGCAACGATTCATCCGTCCACGGGGGTGCACTGTGAAAATTCCGTCCATGCCGCTTGAAACGCGTTTGCGTGCCGCAATCGTCTGCCTGTTGTGCTTCTTCGGGCTTCCTTTTCTGACTCCCGCCGCCACTCCACCCGATGCCCCAACCGTGATTCTCATTCAGAACGCCACCATCCTCACCGTTTCGCACGGCACTATCGAGCACGGCTCCATCCTTATTAAGGATGGCAAAATCGCCGAAGTGGGCGCGTCCATCAAAGCGCCCAAAGATGCGCAGGTTGTCGACGCGGCCGGCCAATTCGTCATCCCCGGCATCATCGATTGCCACTCGCACATAGCCGTGGATGGCAGCGTCAACGAAGGCAGCGTCTCGGTCTCTTCGATGGTGAATATCGCGGATGTCCTGAATCCCGATGACATCGACATCTATCGCGACCTCGCCGGCGGTGTGACCGTCGCAAACGTTTTGCACGGCTCCGCCAATTCCATCGGCGGCCAAACTGTCGTCATCAAGCTGCGCTGGGGCCAGCCCGCATCGAAACTTCCGTTTGAAGGCGCGGTCCCCGGGATCAAATTCGCTCTCGGCGAGAACCCCAAGCGCTCGAACTTCAGCATTCCCGGTTCGACCCAGCGCTACCCCACTACGCGCATGGGCGTCGAAGAGACGATACGAACTGCGTTCGCCGAAGCCCGCGATTACAAGAAAACCTGGGACGACTACGACAAGAAAGTGGCCGCTGGTGACAAGAACGCAATCCCGCCGCGCCGCGATCTTCGTCTTGACCCACTCGTCGAAGTCCTCGAAGGCAAGCGCTACGTCCATGCGCATTGCTACCGCGAAGACGAAATTCTGATGCTGCTTCGCGTGGCCAAGGAGTTCGGCTTCAAAGTTCGCACTCTCCAGCACGTACTGGAAGGCTACAAGGTAGCCGACGAAATCGCAGCGGCAGGAACCGGTGCATCCACGTTCAGCGATTGGTGGGCTTACAAAGTGGAAGCCTACGACGCGATTCCTTACAACGCGGCCCTGATGACGCGCCGCGGCGTGCTCGTTTCCGTCAATTCCGATGATGCGGAAGAAGCCACGCACCTCAATCAGGAAGCCGCGAAGTCCATGAAGTACGGTGGCCTAACACATGACGAAGCGCTTAAGCTGGTCACTCTGAATCCCGCGATTCAGCTTGGCATCGACAAGCGCGTCGGCTCCATCGACGTCGGCAAAGACGCCGACCTGGTCATCTACAACCACGATCCGCTCAGCGCCTACGCCGTCGTCCAGCAAACTCTGATCGATGGCCGCGTGTACTTCGACCGCAAGCGCGATATCTCCGAGCGCGATGCCCGCGAAAAAGAAAAGAAAGCGTTGATGGAAAAGGAAAAGAAGGCCGAAGAGAAAAAGCCGGGAGCCGCTGGTGAAGGCGGCAAAAAGCCAGGCGCCAAACCAGACGAGAAAAAGCCGGACGAAAAGAAACCTGAGGACAAACCGAAGCCGCCGCAAGCGGACGCCGTTTCCGGAGGTGCTCTGTGAAATGCGCCCAAATGACATTTCGATTCGCGACCATCGCCGCGGCCCTTTACATCTTTTGTCTGGGTGCTTCCGCGCAATCGCAGCCGCCTTCCACCTACGCTCTAACTCACGCCAAAATTTTCACGCTGGTTGGTTCGCCGATCGAAGATGGCACTGTGGTCATTCGTGACGGCAAAATCGCCGCCGTCGGCGCCACCGTGGAAGTCCCCGCCGGCGCGCAAGTCATCGACGCCAAAGGCTTGCAGATTTATCCCGGCCTCTTCGATCCCATCACGCAGTTGGGCCTCAGCGAAATCTCCGCGGTGAACGCCACGGTCGACTCCACCGAAACCGGCGCTTATAACCCAGACGTCGTTGCAGCCACAGCTGTCTCGCCATCCAGCGAACACATTCCTGTAACGCGTGCCTCGGGCATCACCGAAGTTCTCACCGTGCCGGACAGCGGCGGCTTTGATTCCGGCGGCACGCGAGGCGTCATCGGCGGCCAAGCCTCCGCGATTCATCTTTCCGGTTGGACCATCAACGACATGCTCATCAAGAAGAGCGTCGCGATGGTCATCTCCTGGCCCGAGATTCAGACGCGCACATTCGATTTCGCCACGTTCTCGCGAAAGGAAAAACCGTTCACCGAGGCCAAGCAAGACTACGAGAAGCAGGTCAACGAGCTGACGGACTATCTTGATCGCGCCCGCCACTACGCGCAAGCAATGGGTCACGGCGGCCCGGCGGATTTTCAGCGCGACCTGAAACTCGAAGCGCTGGCCCCAGTCGTCCGCGGCCAATTGCCGGTGTTAGTCTTCGCGGATCGCGCCCGAGACATCCGCAACGCCGTCGAATTTTGCGACAAGCAAAAACTAAAAATGATTCTCGCGGGCGGCGAAGAAGCTTACAAAGTGAAGGACCTGCTGCGCTCCAAAGGAATCCCCGTGGTTCTTCGTCCTACTCTAAGCCTGCCTCCCGAGGAGGACGACGCCTACGACCGCTTGCTCTCCCAACCTGCCGAACTCGCTGCTGCCGGCGTAAGGTTCGCTTTCGGCAGCTTTGACAATTCCTTCGCGCGCCGCCTCGGCCAGCAAGCTGCAAACGCCGTGGCGTACGGCCTGCCGTACGATGAAGCCCTAAAAGCCGTCACGGTATATCCCGCGCAAATTTTTGGCGTCGCCGATCAAGTCGGCACCCTCGAGACCGGCAAAATCGCCAACGTCATCGTCACGAATGGCGACCCGCTCGAAATAACGACCGAAGTGAAGTTCCTCTTCATCAAGGGCCAGAGCACGTCGCTGGATAACAGGCATCAACGCCTGTACGAGAAGTACTTCAACCGGCCGAAAGCCGCCAACTAAGCGCCCCTAACAACGCCAAAAATACTGCAAACTGGCGTTAATCTCTGCTGGACTTCCGCGTCTATGGGAGTAGGGTCCCCTTTTGGCGAAACTTTTGACCCGCACCCGCGTTTAGAAAGGTAAGCCTATGCGGCGCGCCATCTATTTCTTGCCCCTGGCACTCTCTACTACCATTTTTTCGCCCGTTCTGCGGGCGCAGGATCCTGCCAAAATCGTCTCCGAATATGTCAAAGCCGCTGGCGGCAGCAAAGCCCTGTCCAAAATCCAGACCGAAACCCTCGAAGGCGCCTTCAGCAATCCCGCTGACGGCAAACCCTCCACCTACACCTTCAGCCTCAAACTCCCCAACCGCTACTACTCCGAATTCGTCCTCGGCGACAAGAATCTCATCGAAGCCTACAACGGCAAATCCGCCTGGCGCCAAACCACCAGCGGCGAACTCTCCACCGTTCTCGGCCAGGAGGGCCAGCAACTCGAAGCCGCCTCTCTTTGCTACAACTCCCGCCTCCTCAATCTCAAAAAGCATAAGCTGGCCGTCGCCTTTATCGGCCACGCCCAGGTTCGCGGCAAAGACGCCCTCCAACTCGAACTCACCACTCCCACCAACATCCGCCGCGAACTCTTCTTCGATCCGCAATCCCATCTCCTCGTCAAGGAATCCGCTCCCGTTGCCGGCCTCGACGAAGAAATTCTCTACGACGACTACCGCACCGTCGACGGCGTCAAGCTCCCCTACAAAATCGAGCTCCACCGCGGCTCAGACACCTACGACATCAACATCACCCGCGCCGCGATCAACGCCACCATCGGCGAACGCACCTTCGACTTCCCCATAAAATCACAGGTCAAACTCCCCGACCTCAAAGCCCTTTTCAAGGAAATCGACGAAAATCAGAAAGTCGCCGACAAAATTCGCGAGAATTACGCTGGCACGCGCGTCGAGGAAGAAACCGAATTTGAAAAAGACGGCAAAGTCAAAAAGACCACGGTGAACGAATACACCTTCTTCTATCTAAATGGCGACGAAGTCTCCACCCTCATCAAAAAAGACGGCAAGCCCCTCGGCGACGCGGAACAAAAGAAAGAAAACGAGAAAACCCAAAAGGAAATCGAGAACATTCAGAAGCGCGAAGCCAAGAAAGAAGCCAAGGACGAAAAAGCCAAAGAAGAAGGCAAGGACAAAAAGGACAAGGACGACGATGACGTCGGCATCGAGACCTTCCTACGCGCCGCCCAATTCGTCAATCCCCGCCGCGAACGCTTCCGCGGCCAGGACGTCCTCGTTTTCGACTTCGAGCCCAATCCCGAATTCCAGCCCCACAAAATGGTCGAAAAAGTCGTCCACCAGCTCGCCGGCGTCATCTGGGTCGACGAGCAGGCTCACGAAGTCGCCCGCCTCGAAGCCTACTTCGTCGGCGACTTCCGCATCGTCGGCGGCCTCCTCGCCAATCTCCAAAAAGGCACCAGCTTTGTCTTCGAGCAATCCTACTTCAACAACGAAGTCTGGCTCCCCACCTACATGGAAGCCCACGTCGGCGTCCGCGTCCTCCTCATGAAAGGCTTCAGCCTCAACGCCACCACCCGCTATTCCGACTACAAACGCTTCAACGTCCAGACCCTCTCCACCATCAACCAACCCAAGCCCGCTCCCCCCGACCCCGCCACCGAAAAACCTAACTTATAGAGAAGCCGGTGCCATTTTTCTTCCCGCCCCGTACATCGTGCGCCAGTTAGCACACGCCGGTCCTTCGTATCGGGTGCGCGTCAAGCCATTTAAGAATGTAACCGTAGGTTGTGTTGTCGGGACATTTGAGATGTAACCGAAGGTTTGTTGTTGTTGCGGCTCTGGGAGAGTAGAAATCGGGTTTTGTTTTCCAAGGGCGGTTTCTGCCCGTCTTTTCCGCAGCGGGTGTTGTTGGCGGCGTTGAACGGGTGTATGATGCGCACCAGTTTCCCCGCATTCTCGGTACCCCGAACAACTTTTCTTGCGTGGTATTCAGAAAGGAGAAAGACCATGAATTTCCGCGCTCTCCCAGGCTGTAAAGCCACCGGCTTAACCAGCGTCCCTGATTCGACTCACCATGACATTCCTGCGCGCCGGCTCCCGGTCCCGGTTTCTCGGCGTCAGTTCGCACGTACGGTCGCGGGAGGTGCGTTCGCTGCCGCTGTTGGCTCCAGGTTATGGACCACGAGCCCGGTGGAAGCGGCGTCATTTGCCCCGGTTCCGATCCCGGGTGGCTCGCCGGCGCTCGGCGGAGCGTACCACGTGTTTGGTCCGGCAGCGTTCGATCCCATCGATGCAGAACCCGTTACAATCACAAATCTTAATGCCGCTGTCGGACTGGCGTACGTCAGCGGCATGGTGACGCAAACCAACACCAAAACTGGCGAAGTGCTACGTTTGCCCTTCGTCGATTCGGACATGAGATTCATGCAAGGCGTGTTCCGTGGCACGGACGGGAAAGTTCACCAAGGCGCTTTTGCCTTTGTTTGAGTCGATGTCTATTTGCCCGGTCCGGGCAATCAGGTTCATGACCTCAATCCGAGTGCATTTCCTCCCGTCGGACTGTTCTGGACTACCGAAATACCAATTGCTGGGGTCGACGTGCAACTGGGAAAAGGAAGCGCATCGCTCCATGCGTCTGATGTAGCGATCCTCGATTATGGACAGATCTCGAATGCATTGTTCGGCGGCGGCCCGGCGCCCACGCCAGGGACGGTGTCGTTCAAGGTGGTCTGGAGTGGAGTGGACGAGAGGCTGAATATCAGGAACACCGACCCGGTGTTCGGCGGCTTCGCCGGCGAATTTGTCCGAAACACCGCGCAGATGGAGTGGAACGCCGCAGTGGGCGATTACACATTTGTTTCGGATCCCATTGCGACCTCCTCCAGTTCATTTGCCGAAATCGGTCACGAACGGAACGGATCTTTCTTCCCGTAGACAAGCGTCCTTGAGCCATCAGTCAAGGATTTGACGCCGTACTCTTGACGTGTGTCGGGGGGCTACGTTCCCGCCTTCTATCGCTTTCCGGATCCGGTTTGTAGCCACTGAAGTGTAAAGGATGTCCGGGGACGAAATATAAACCATGTCTGGGACTAGACAGGTTTTTGCGAAGGGTGGGTCATTCCCGCTACGCCACCCACTTCATCATCAGCCTCTTCCGCTTCTTGGCGCAGTCGAGTAGATACAGATCGATCAACTTCTGGTAAGGAAGTCCTGTCTCCTCCGCCAGTCCTTTGAAATAGTCCACGACTTCCGGACTCAAATTGATTCCCACGGCCTTTTTCTTGCCCGCGTAGGGGTTCTTGATCTCTTTCAATTTGGAAAAATCATATGCCTTCTTCATAAAATCGACTCTCCTTCTTGATGGCCTTCCGCGCAGAAATGATCCGAACCACGGAATCGGATTCCCTGTAGCAGTGAACGACGACGAGCACCCTTGCTGCTGAACTCAATTCAAGGAGGAGGAACCTCTCCTCTTCCTCGGAATGTCCCGGATCAAGGAACATCTGCGACTGCGGATCGCTGAAAACGCTCTGGGCCTTTTCAAACCAAACTCCACGCTTTGCCCTGCGTGATTGTGCAGAACGGATTGACCTTGTTCTTCCGCTCGTCCCAATCGAACCGCAACATAACCACCCCCGCCCGCCACACCCCCTTGGTGAGATTCGGTGCTCTTCTTCTACGCACTGCTTACTACCCACAGTCCCGTCCGCCAACCTACTCCAAACAAATGATTTACAGTTTATACTTGACAAATAGTAACAATATGTTATACTGTCAGAGTGTATTCGGGCACCGGTCCTGTCTGTGCCCCCGTCGCTCATGCGTCCCCGCCGCGCGGTACTTCAAACTCCCTCAAAATCTTCCGTCTTACTCTGGTTACTAGTTTATAAAATCCGCCCTCGCCTATCCCATTCAGAATCAACACTTCTACAACTGTTGATTCCGCTCCACTTCAACTCCCTCAGAATCAACACTTACAAAAAACCGGGGAGGGGGTCCCGCCTTCCCGCTCCAAAGTTTTGCAACTCGTCACTACCCGCACCTCATTACACGCTCGCAAAGCAACACCCGCCCGTCTCCTTTATTTCCTTTACTTCATCGACTTCCTTTGCCTCCCCTTCCGTAACTCCTTTCCCTGCCACTCTTACGAGCCACCTGCAACTTGTTGAAAACGCAGCCGCTTTAAGTCCTGCATTTGCCACTCTTACGCGCCGCGTCAAGCATAAGTCCTTTGTTTGCCATTCTTACAAAAAACACCCGGGGTGGGGGGGACCCCGTCAATCGCGAGTCTCCTCTTCGCTCCAGAACTTGCCAACTCTCAACTGTCAACCGACTGTCAACTTCATTCTGCTACCATGCCCTGCGCATCCAGGAGCCATCCATGCCTAAGACCTTTGTTTCGACTCTTCTCTGCACCATCGTTCTTGCGTTTCTCGCTGCCTCCGCTCTCTCGGCCCAAACCACGCCTTCCTCATCCCCACTCCGTGTCGGTATCGCCGGCCTTGCCCACGGCCACGTCCGAGGCTTTCTCCAGCAAATCCAGCCGCGCACCGACATACAAATCGTCGGAGTCGCTGAGGCAGACAGCAAGCTGACTGAGTTTTACGAATCGAAGTTCAGCCTGCCCCACAACATCTTCTTTGCCACCGTCGATGAAATGATCGAGAAGACCAAGCCGCAAGCAGTGCTCATCTACACAAACACATTCGACCACCGCAGCGTTGTCGAAGCCTGCGCCCGCCATGGTGTCCCCGTGATGATGGAAAAGCCGCTGGCGGTGAGCCTCGAGGATGCCCGTGCGATGCAAACCGCCGCGCAACGCGGAAAAATTCAAGTCCTCGTAAACTACGAAACGACCTGGTATCGCAGCAACCGCGCCGCCTACGATCTTGTCCACGAAAACGCCATCGGCGAAATACGAAAAGTCGTCGTCCACGACGGCCACCAGGGTCCCAAGGAAATCAACGTCGAGCCTTGGTTCCTCTCATGGCTCACCGATCCAAAACTCAACGGCGCCGGCGCCCTCTTCGATTTCGGCTGCTACGGCGCCGATCTCATGACCTGGCTGATGGACAACCGCAGACCAGACACCGTCACGGCAATCACGCAGCGCATCAAGCCTGATATCTATCCACGCGTAGACGATGAAGCAACGATCGTCCTGACCTACCCTAAGGCCCAAGCAATTCTCCAAGCTTCCTGGAATTGGCCTTTTTCCAGAAAAGACATGGAAGTCTACGGCCAGACTGGCTATGCGATCACCGTGCAGCAAAACGCTCTGCGCGTCCGCCTTCCCAAGCAGGAAGAAAAACTGCAAGACGCTAAGCCCCTAGATCCCCGCGAAACCGATTCGGTGAATTATCTCCGAGCCGTTGTTCTGGATGGAATGCCGCCAAAGGGACTCTCCTCCCTCGAAACAAACATGATCGTCACGGAGATTTTAGACGCAGCGCGCCAATCCGCCGCCACAGGTAAGACCATTCACTTGGCAGATAAACAATGAACGAGCGATTTGGAGTGCGGCAGCCCTAGTGCCGCTTTTCTCACCAACCCGCACGACTCTATGTTTGGCGCAGCGCAATAATGCGTCCCATTGCACGCCGCATGCGCTCCTTATTTTGCGTGAACAGGACTGTCCAAAACGTCGCGCACTTTTTGGACAAGCGCGCTCGGCGTAAAAGGCTTTTGCAGGAAAGACAAACCAGCCTCCAGCACGCCGCCCTGCTCCAGCACGTTGTCCGTGTAACCGGACATATAAAGGACGCGCGTTCTCGGATGGCGCCCGGTAATCCGCCGAGCCAGCTCCCGCCCGCTCGTTCCCGGCATAATAATGTCCGTCAACAAAAGGTGAATTTCCCCGCCGTGCCTCTCGGAGAACTGTTCCGCTTCCTTCGTACTCTTGGCGGCCACAACGGAATAACCCTTCGCGGAAAGAATCCTGCTGGCCAGCTCGCGCACAGCCTCTTCGTCTTCGACCAGCAAAATAGTCTCGCTGCCTTTGCCCGCGGCGGGAATTTCCACAGCCTCCGGCTTGGAATGCACCTGTCCCGCAACGCGCGGCAGATACACCTTGAAAGTGGTTCCTTTGCCCGGCTCGCTGTACACCCAGATGTATCCGCCGCTCTGCTTCACGATGCCATATACGGTCGACAGACCGAGTCCTGTCCCTTGCCCGCTCTCCTTCGTTGTGTAAAAAGGTTCAAAAATATGCGCGACGGTCTCTGGGCTCATCCCGATACCATTATCCGAGACCGCCAGCATGACATAGGCGCCCGGCTTCACACTGACGTGATCGCGCGCATACGTGGAGTCCAAATCTACGTTTGCCGTTTCCACCATGAGCCGCCCGCCCTTCGGCATGGCATCGCGGGCATTCACCACCAGATTCATAATCACTTGTTCGATTTGTGCGGGATCAGCTTTCACTTGTCCCACGTTCGCGCCACACCGCGTCACCATCTCGATGTGTTCCCCCATCAGCCGGCCCAACAGTTTGTCCAGCCCCAGCACGATGGCGTTCAGGTCCAGAATCTTGGGCTGCAAAACTTGTCTTCGGCTGAACGCCAGCAATTGGCGGATCAATGTGGAAGCGCGTTCCGCGGCATTCTCGATCTGCTGCACATCGGCGCGCAGCTCCGGCTGAATCCCGGCTCGCTGCTGCGCCAGCTCTGCATAGCCCTTAATGATGGTCAAAAGATTGTTGAAGTCATGCGCGATGCCGCCCGCGAGCCTGCCCACCGCTTCCATCCTTCTCGACTGCTGCAATTGGTTCTCCAGCAGCTTGCGCTCCGTTATGTCGACGATGATCCCTTCCATTACCGGATGCGCATAGCTTCCGGATACCACCACGGCGGTGTCGCTCACCCAAATCACCGCGCCGTCCTTGCGCACCATCCGGTATTCCGCCTGAAAACGCTCCCCGCGCACACTGGCCGCTTCGGCCGCCTCAACGACCGGGTGATCTTCAGTCGGGATGTGCCGCGTCCAATCGCGAGAGGTGGCCAGCCATTCATCCTGCGAGTAGCCCGTTATTGCCTCGATTTGAGGGCTGACGTAGTGCCATTGGCCGTTGATACCGAGTTCCGCGATGTAGCTGATCGCCGCAACCTGTTCCACAAGCGTGCGATATTTGGTTTCAGCCTCAGCCCGCGCCTTCTCCGCTTCTTTTCGCGCGCTGATATCGTGCCCAATACACGCGGTCACCCCGTTGGCCAACGACGTTATCGCCATTTCGACAGGGATAACCGTTCCGTCGCGCCGCCGCAGATTGATTTGGCCGGACCACTTGCCCCCCGCCGCGAGAGACTGTCGAACCTGCTCCTGGAGCAACTCGACATCGCGCGGGTCATAAATCTTCCGCCAGTTTACGCCCAGCATGGATTCCGGACTCTCGTGTCCCAGCATGCGGGCGAAAGCTGCGTTCACGTAAATGTGTTCGCCATTCTCTCCAATGATGGAAATTCCGTCTGCCGCCGAATCCATGGCCATGGCCTGCCGGCGCACCGTCTCCGCGGCAGTGGCCTGCCGGTATCCGCTGATGCCCAAACGCACGGCAAAACAGAGAATGGATACTCCGAGGAGGGAAAATCTCAGGATCCGCCATTCGGAGGGAAACTGCGCCACCTGCACAAGAACAATCAGCGGGGCGAGCACAAAAATTGCATTGGTCAGTATTACTCCGCTAAATGTTTTCCGGCCAAGGGGATGCGCTTCCCGCGAGACTGGCGCGGGTTGCCACTGCGCTGCCCAGAACGCGGCCCATAGAAACGGTAACGTCCAACACAGGTCGAACAATGTTCCCGTTGGCGTACCGCGAACGGCCTGATGATATTCCGACAGGGCCATGCCTGCGATAGCCAAGGAAAAATAAATGGCAAAGCCTGCGTACAGTTTGCGGATGTGATCGGCTCGCGCTCGGATAGCCTGGAAGCAAGCCAGCGACAGGATTGTGACCAGTTCTCCGAACTCAACCCACAGCCGGCGAGCCGCGTCGGCGTGCGGATCGAGTTGGGAGGGCGGCAGGTAATAGAGGCCAAGGTACAAAAAGAAAAAAACAATCGCGATCTGCGTGAAATCAAGGAGGAATTCTGGTTCAAACTCGGAGGAATCTTTTTCCTGGTCGAGGAAGAGTACCATGGCAAAGAAGATTCCCTGCGCGTTGAACAGGAACCTCACAACGGAGCCGGGGGCCGGCTGAGCGTGCAGGAAGAGTTCGTAGTACATCCAGCCGAGATTCGCCACGCCCCAGATGGCCATTGCGCAACCTAGCAGCGACCAGAACGGGCGAGCCATTCCGCGCGCCCGCTGCGACGCTCCAATACACATGACCGCCGCTAGAGCGCTGGCTGAAACTTCCAGGAGGTTCGCGATGAATGTACCGGCCGGGGACACTCCGAGAATCAACGCTTGTGCAAGATGAGCGCCGACAAGGGTGGCCGCAAGAATGACGAGCTTTCGGGGCATTCCTGCCTGTTCCTTCAGGGTTGGTGACGGATGATCCCCTACAGTTCTAGCTTAACCGAATTACTAGGCGGAACTTGCCCTCTTGCGGGGTACGTGCCTTGGCATGCAAGGGGTCAAGCCAGCCCGGAAATGGAAGGGCATCCTGACCTGGATAGCGTGTCTGATTCCGCGGAAACCGTTGAGACTTTCCAGGACTCCGGTAGTAGCCGACTACTCGGGAGTTGAGGCGATAATTCGTAAACGCAAGCGCGTTTCTCGTTACCTATCTGGTGAAACTCCCTCGAGCCGACTTCTGGGGAGCCAGCGAGATTCCTTTGTCGCCAGATGCGGACGGACCATGACATAGCTTGGGAAGACCACAACCTGCTCCGCCTGCGCCATTCTCCTTCGGCTTGGACTTACTTCTCTGATATCTGCTTTAGCACCAATAACCAGAGGTCGTGACCCCTATGCATCGCCTGAGGGTCTTTCTTGCGGAACTCCGCTGCTCCCGATCCTCTCACGACCTCTTCGGTGACGACACGACAACCCTGAGGTTCTTTGAGCAAAAGAAAAGTATGGTAGGCATCCATACCTGTTCCTTGACCGAACCAGCCGATACGTGAATTCGGCGCAAACTCATGTACTCGGCTCTCAATGTGCACGCCGAACGTATCCCATGAAAATTGTGTGTCCTTGCGAAGCATACCGTCCGGGCTGTTCAGCAGTTTCACATTCCGTGAATTCGGATACCATTCAGGCCAAGTCTGCGCCTGAACGAGATGCTGCCAGACATTCGAGCAGGATGCATGAATCAGCAACTCGTTATGCGCGAATAGGTCCGCGTCAGCCGGGGTGTGTCCAGCCGGCCAATGGATCTCGGAGGACCGTAACGGCCAATCGGGATTGTCGGCCTGCGAAGTCTGTGCGAGTGCGGGCGTCCTCATCATGCCGAAAGTTAGGACACCCAGGATCAGCGATGTTTGTGTCAGCGTTGCGATTCGCATATTAGAACGCATAATCCTCTCCTCATTTGTGTTGGTATTGCCGCGACGCTAAACCAGGACCGTACCGCCATCGACCACAACGGTCTGACCGGTGCCGAACCCCTCCTGCATCAGAAACAGATAGGCTTGCGCAATGTCATGAGCTTCGCCGACTCGTCCCACAGGCAGACGCTTGCCAACACTTTCAAAGAGCTGCTCCCTGTCTTCTGACCTCATGTTCTGCCACAGGTTCGTGCGGACGACTCCAGGGGACACGGCGTTAACCCGTATCGGCGCCAGTTCAATCGCCAGGGCACGTGTTAAAGCTTCGATAGTTCCGCAGACGCTTGCAGCAATGACCCATCCACTGTGCGGGCGCCGGCCGGCGACTCCCGTCGTGAGGACAATAGAGCCGCCCTTTCGAATTTGTGGACTTCCGTATTTGATCGTGGCAAGTGCAGACCAGTAACGCAGTTCAAATGCGCGTCTCGCCTGTTTGAGATCTGTCTTGGCAAGCTCGTTCAATTGCAGAGTGTCACCTGCAGTGAAAACCAGGTGATCAAAGGCGCCAAGGTTCGTGAAAAAGCTTTCCACAGCCTTTTCGTCGGAGACGTCAACCACCTGTCCACGTGCTGCTCCTCCGATAGATTTAATGGCTTCCTGAACTCGTTCTGCGCTGCTGGAGACGATCACAACGTCGGCCCCCTGCGATGCCGCCTCTTCGGCGACTGCCAAACCAATTCCTGACGATCCACCTACGATGACTACCCGCTTATTCTCGAAACCGTTTTCTCGTGGCATTGAATTCTCCTTCTGTGCAGTTCTGCCGACTTACACAGCTATAGATGAGCAGCCACGCGCATTCGAATCATGCATAATAGGCATGATGTCTATGCGTTTAGAGAAATTGCGTCAGGCTGATTTGAATCTCCTGGTTACGTTTGCGGCGATTGCCGAGGAGAAAAGCATCACCGCAGCCGCATCCCGCCTGTTCCTCAGCCAGCCCGCCGTGAGCCGGGCCCTGCAGCGGGCACGCGCAATGTTTCAGGATGACCTTCTGGTTCGGTCGCCGCATGGCTTCGAACTGACTATTCGAGGTCGAAAGATTCTCGACGAGCTGGAGGGACTACTACCTAGGATGGAGAATCTCGTTGCGCCGGCTGTGTTCGATCCCATCCGAGAGAAAAGCCATTTCCGCATCTCAGGCCCGGATAATGTTTGTACAGTGGTACTCCCGCGCTTGTGCCGGCAGTATGCGAACGGACGCTATCAAGTGCAGTTTGAATTTCTTCCATGGCAGAGTGGCATCACCGAGCTAGTCGAACACGGGCAGCTCGATCTTGTTCTCCGCAATGATGAGGGGCTCCTGCCTTCGCACTTCCAGTGGGAAAGGCTCTACAAAGAAGATTGGATTTGCGCTGTGGCGCGCGAAAGCCACTTTGGCGATCGGCTGATATTTAAGCAATACCTGGCCGCGAGCCACATCGTGGTTTCCCCCTATGAAGGGGTGCAAACAATTCCAGACAAGCAACTGGCCGCTCTCGGTGTAAAACGCAGCTCTTGTATTCGCGTGCCTTACTTCGGCGTCGCGCTGCAATGCCTTCCCGGCACAGAACTGGTCCTTACGGTAACT
>Ga0210395_10000271_pt1 | contig 40655 bp, 75 predicted proteins | sample IncBWH4OmetaG_FD_150861 | JGI IMG/M metagenome (GOLD analysis project Ga0210395, IMG submission 150861) | Forest soil microbial communities from Barre Woods Harvard Forest LTER site, Petersham, Massachusetts, United States - Inc-BW-H-4-O ...
ACTGGTTGATAGTCTATCCCTAAGAACAGGGTTCTTTCTATGTGGAATGGCTTCGGGGAGCGTCAAGGGGGTGCGGCAATCCGTCATCCCCGCCGGGGGATGCTACAGGTTGCACCCTAGGGGGAGTTCGCCGGGAAATTCATGTCGAATCGAGGCATAATGACGCATCTGAGTCGGGGTAGTTATCCACAACCCCCCTTGACTTATCGACTTCGTTGGGGCAGGGCCGCAAGTAGAAGCGGTTCTGACTCTTGTTGTTGTCGGATTTCTGGAACCACCCCCCCACCGGGCCTTTGCGTATCCAGTCCAATAGTCTGGCGGACACGATCTTCACCACAGTCGGCAGCGATCTTGCTTGCGAGAGGCGTCGTTCTTTGCATGAGATTTCACCAGCAGCCTTCAAGATGGCTTTGGTCTCGGCCACTATAGTCCGTCCAACGCCCGCCATCGCTGCTATGTTCGCGTTGCATAACTCACACTTTTGAAATCGCCTATCCTGCTCAAACATCACCAGCGCAACGGCTTGCTGGCCTTGTGTAAGCATCTTCCTAATCCACGGTGGCAGACCCTGATTGCCACCTATCATTCTTCGGAGTTCGATAGCCCTTTGTTTCTCAGGGCTTCTAGGTATATATTTCTGAATCTTGGCGGCAACAGCGGCGGCTGCTCTAATGAATGAGTGAGGCTTTCTTGAAACGAGACCTTCCTGCGTCCGCTCAGTCGTTTCTCGGCACGTCGGGCCGCTCGAAACCTGCTCAAGATACTCGTCAACCATTCGATCATTCTGCACCCTTTGGTCGGAAGCCTCCCGGTCCTGCCACCTTTCCTCTGGATAAGGAGTATCGGCCGATACCGTGGTGGGTTCAACAGCTTGAGGCGCCGCGGCCGTACCCTTCCTTGAATGATCCAGAGTGGAAAGGTATTGCTCCAAGTCGCGAATTGGAGGCGCTTGTTTCGAAGCGTCTAAAATTCCGCGAGCAAGACGCTCTGCAATCCTCCGATCCATCTCCGCACGATCAACACGTAAGTGATCAGGAGTTGACGACAGAGGAAGCTTGACATTCGCTGTAGATTGATCAAATTTCATCATGTGATGTCACTCTATGGTGGCATTGTGCGTGTGCCCAACACTACGCGCTGTATTTGCGGATTGGTCCCCTCCAAGAAGCAAAAGGGCCCGGAGGTTTCAAACCTCCGGGCCTTTTGCATTTCTGTCAAGAAGGAACCTAGCGCTCTGGGGCCGTTGACATTCCGACATCTCGCGCGAATCGAATGAGGGCCGAAAATACGGTCGGCTCAAGCCCGACCCAATGCGTAGCGCCGTTCTGTCTCGGGGCCGTCAAAGTGACCATGTAGCCGTCGAAAGACGCATAGAGACCATCGCCGAGGTAGCGCTCTCGATCATTCATCCTTGAAACTCCCCCGCCTCTAGGTCTCTATCGTGCCTATATTCCTGAGCTGATTTGTCGCACTCCGGATCGGAGCACACATACTCGTGCGGTCCGCTCTCGAACAAAGGTTCGTGGTGCTCGTTTTTGCTCAATTCTTTACCACACGAAAAGCAATGCTTTATCTTGTCCATGTAACCCCCTGATCTCAGTCATAAAAACGATCGTAAAGGCCAAGCCTAAAACATAGGCGTCCCGGTTTGTACTTTGGTGATTTTCTAGGCGCTCGTTCCGAAGGGTAGTGAACCTTCGGTTTTCGCCGGATCGAGTTGCGCCTTGCCCTACGGGCGGCAAGGCCGCCCCGCCAGTTGGGGTTTGTAGGACCCGGTGCATTCATGCTCTTGCGCATCGGAAGCCCCATGCGCCTTACTTTGCCGCACACGGCACCTTTGTTGAGGTCGAACGCGATCCCGATTTCGGCGGCAGTCACGCCCGCAAGCCACATCTCTTTCAGCTTGGCCTCGAGCGAGGCTGGCCATTTCCGAGGCGGTCTAAGGAACCTCTGGCGCTGCGCTTTGGCGATCACGGCGCCAGGTTCGCACCCGAGTTCGATCCCGATCGAGGCCGTCGGGACGCCCGTTTCCCAGAGGTGTTTGAGTTTGGAAATTCGCTCCGGCGACCAACGTTGACGCACTTGACGATTCATTCCATCAGTCATTTTGCCGACATCCTTTCCCGAAAGGGTTGTTGGACCACACGATAGTACGCGCTTTCTTCAACACCTCCCTTGATGGCCCGCCTCTCTTAGCCGAAGGTGGGCCATCCTGTTTATTCCTCGACCTTGAGCACCTCGAGCGCGATCAAGATCGCAACAATAGTGCTCTCGAAACAAACACGGTTATCGTAGTAGCGCGGTAGACGCTGCTCGATCATCACCTGTTTGACGGTCTCGATCGCCTCGTCGCGCGTCATGGCAGCAATCTTTCCCCGGCCGCGTCCGGGATCTTGCACCGATCGGGATGTGCCTCGCGCCATTCCATCACGCGTTTGTACATCGCCACAACAGCCACCATCTGTTCGCTGTCGCAGCCGAGATTTGCGCACTCGTTAACGTACTTGGCGAGGATGCGCGCAAACGCGTTGTCCTTGGCGAGGAAAATGCACCACTCGTCATCCGGCACCGCGCTATTGTCTTTGGCTTTGCGGATGACACCTATGCGGTCGCCAAAATCATCGACCATCGACGACGCATAGAATTTCTTGTCCAGCTTCTCCATTTGGTCCCCTTCGTTGCGGTTAGTGGCCTATCCCGCGAGGAGCTTGGGAGCTCACGGGAAGGGCACAACAGGGCGTTAAAGCTTCCACGCGACGCTTCCCCCGCCGTGCCTTTTCGGCCGACCTCGAGGGTAGCCCTTTTCGACCTCGCCATCACTTTCCGCGAACGCATGGCCGGTATGCCTGCGGCTGGATCGCAGCGCGATCGGCGCGATTTTTTTACGAAAACCCCTCCGAAAACCCACGGGACACATTGCGGCCACAAGCCCTGTTAGTTGGACAAACGGGGGGTTTGTCCCGGTGTTTTGTGGGAAAGGGGGGTTTTTCCCGGTTGGACAATGGGGGTTTGTCCAGACAGGGGGGGGCGCCAAAGGTGTCAAGATTGGAGTTGACGGCCAACCTCGGGTTTTTTTTGGGGGGTGGACGGAGTGGGGGGCGCCCGCGCGGGCGGCGCCGGTCCCATCGGCGGGGGTGGTCGCAGACGCGTCTCCGCACCCGTAGGTCACCCCGGGAGGGGAGGGGGAGGCTCGCCGCGGTTACTGAGTAACCATCGACCTCGATCGAGACCATCATCCACAGCGTTCTCTCGCCGCGTGGGGGAATGCTACCGATTGTAACGCTTGGCCCATGTTGTACATCCATAAGCATGCTTAAGATCGATCGCGTCCGTCGGACCGAATCTTCGTAGGGTCCGAAGCTGACGGGTTGTAGTCGATGACGATCGCAACCCGACAAGCCGAGCTATGCATTATTGCTGTGTGGTTGATACCGCTAGCGAACTGTGCTCTCTGTGGAAGCTTCACCACATGAATAGGAGACGAGGACTATGGCGGTAAAGGGAAAGGCGCGGGAGCACGACGAGGACGATAATCGGACAGTCTCTCAGATGGCGCACGAGCACGCAGGGGAAACGGTTGGAGTAATCGACCCCAACCAATTCACCGGAAACGGCGGCAATCTGCTCAACGCCGCTATGAACGACGAAAACAGCGGCGGCGCTGGCGGTACAGCCACGGCAGACGTTCGTGCGACAAATAAGCGCACCGATCAAGAGAAGCGCGAGTCATTCACGAGGCTAGCCTCGATACGGGCATCGAACGCCTTGGACGCGATGCGCGGCATAGGTCACCTGGCGAACACAACGAGCTATCTGTTTGACGAACCGCAGGTAGAGCGGATGTTGAGCGCTCTTGAGTCCTCCCTGGCGGCGCTGCGCAAGAATTTCGCAAAGGCGCTCGAACCCAAGCCACCGAAGATTGAGGGGCAGCGCCAGAAGCGTGGCGAGCGCAACCTCACCTTTCGACTGTAGCGAGGCGACGGAATGGAGAATAGTCGCCATACAAGCGCCTTGCATTCCAACACGTGTTACGAACAACACACACCAGATGGCGGCATCATCAGGCTGTCAAGATGGTCCGAAGGATTCGTCCTCTGGTACAACGGCCGAATTGTCTGGCGATCGTGGCAGCAAGATTGCGGGGTAGAGCAGCCCGATAGCTCGTCAGGCTCATAACCTGAAGGTCGCAGGTTTGAATCCTGCCCCCGCAACCAAATCTCACGGAGGGGATCGATATGCAACCTTCAAGGCCAACGTGGACACAAGCAATAATCGAGAAATGGAGCGCGTGGTTAAGCCGCGGTCACGACGATGTCGCCCATATAACGCGCTATGACGTCTACATTTTGCTTGATGAGATAAGTCGATTGGAGCGCAAGCCCGTCGTTGCCAAGCTCGATATATACGAACTAGACGGAGACGGTTCCGGTGACGAGTGAACGAACAGTACAGGCGGCGATAGCCAGTAAGTGCGAGCGGTGCGGCAAGGAAGCCGGCAGAGAGCCCCATTCTTGCCCGTACAAGTCTGAAATCAACGACGATTCTGAAACTTTATGCACTTGCTGTTGGGACTGTCAGGTTGAGTGCTCAGATAACATCTGATGGCTGATTGCAGGGAATGCGCATGACCTACAGCCACGGCGAGCGACCGCTGTTTATGGTTCTCCTTGGCTGGCGCATAACGAAGCTAAAGCATGCGCTCCGTCGTCTTTTTAAGAGGTACTGATGAGTTGCCAATTCGCCGAGTGGTACGCATACGCCTTTACTGGCATGATCTGTTGGTGCACTGGCGGTTTGACTTGCTGCATATTGGCTTGGTGGTGGGAGGTTAAGAAACGTGATCGCCAAAGACACTAAGGAGCACGCCAACTATCGCCTTGCCAACCCGAAGGGGACGAGGCGTTGCGGCACCTGTCGCTACTTTGAGCGAGAGGAACCGCAAAAGTGTACGAAGGTTTTGGGAACGATCGCGCAGAATTGGTTGTGCGATTGGTATAGAGAAAAGGAATAGCCGCGGGTAGTTCGTACGCGTTCGGGAATAACCGAACCGCGGTTATAGCCGTACCGGCGGCTTTGTTTATTCGGGGAACTTGTTTTCTGGCAACCACCGCAAGCGCCCCGATGCCGGTACGAATCGCCGCGATTAGCCTGTGAGCACTCATGATCAACGCGGCGCCAGGGGAGCACGAGGGCCGCCGAAACACATGCTCAGATAGGCCGCTGTAGCGCTTTAGTGCTCCCCGCAATAATTCATAGCTCATATTCAAGTCATGCAATAATTCCGGTTGTGGGTGCCTCTCACCTGTGGTTATATACTTTTAGTTCAACCACAGGAGAACGCAATGTCTGGCACGGGATGCGGTCAACTCTACGGTCGAGGTCCTTCTGGCGACGCGATTGCTTTCCGCCACCACACCACGAAAGAGTTAGAGCGCGATTTACGCTCCCCCTCAATTGACAAAGACACGGCCGAGAGAATTAAGGCCGAGCTCGCGCGACGAGTTTTGCGCCGCTTCGAAAAAAGGCACGGACTAAAGCCCAATACCGTTCGCACCTAAACCATCTCCAACCCACAGGGGACCGCAAATGCGCAACATCGAAAAGACCGCCTCTATCACTCTCACCTACTCTCAATGGAATATGCTTTTTATCGCTCTGTACGATGCGGAGTCGTACTGCAACCGCAATGACATGCCGTCAACGGGTCGAGATATCGGCGCTCTGCGCACTCTGATCCAAAATCAGGGCGGCCTCGACCGGGCGACGCGCGAGGCTTTCGCCGCCGACTTTCCCGAGTTGCGCGTTGATCAGGCGATGACGGACGAGGCTATCGCCAAGACTGATGAGGTCGAGATTACGCATAGCGTTCTGCACGGCGACGAATAACCCACGGAAGGCCACGGCCGGCGGCGCGAGAAATAGCCGGCCACTACCTCCAAACATAGGTGACCAACATGCCAGCCCAAATAATCGGGGGATGGTTAGAGGGCAAAATGGTGCGGCAAGCTCGCAAAGCGGGACGTTGCGCCTATTGGCGAGGACTCGGAAAGGGTCGCTGTGAAACTCGAATCGAGAAGGGGCATTTTTACGCGGAGGGGGACTATGACGACGTGTCGCCAAATCCGTTTGTGTTGACACGCTATTGCCTGCACTGCGCAGGACCGGAAGCAATCGCAACCGTTGCCTTAATAGGGTGCTAAAGGGGACCAAAATGCACAAATTCTCAATCGGCCAACAGGTTCGTATCGTCCATTACAGCCATCCCCATTGCGGGGAATTCGGGACCGTCCGATCGGTGCTCGCCGACGGCGCCGCCGCTGTGCTCCTTCTCAAGCGCTTTAACGGCCGCCTGGTGTCGGTGATGTTCGATCAAGTCATCCCAGCGCCGGGCATGACGTTCGACGACGGGTCGGCCAAGTCCCGCGGCACGGGCACGGGCGTCCCCGAGTTTAGCCGCGCGTCGCACCTATCATGATCAAGCCGTCGCAAGCTTTCCTGTTTGGAGTGCTCATGGGTTCGCTCATTGGCGCGAACCTCGTCATCTGGATTGGTGGCGCGCTCAACATGTGCGCCATGCACTAACAGAAAGGGGGTGCGAGGACAAAAACGAGCCTGGTCGGATGGTATTCATGATGTCCGAGTACCTGTTGCCCTCAGCGCCGGCCAGGTTTTTTCCTCGCCTTATCCTCCGCGAATTCCCATTGGTTTTTGTACGCAAATTCGCCCGCGATCATAAGGACGCAATCATGAATCCCCGTGTCAGCCCGTTCTACGGTGGTGCGAGTGCAGAGCTTGTCATTGACGATCACACCAACACTTTGCAGAAGGTCGTGGACGGCCTTAATTCTGTTATCTGCATCGCCACGTTTGACGGCTTTCGAAAGACTTATATTCAATTCGTAAGCGCCGAAAACCCCGCTGCCTCTGATCTGCGGCGTCAAAGCCCGCGATGCGTCATGGTGCCATTTTTTGTATTTGACGCTGGTTGTGACGCGACCGCCACGGTTGAACCTCCAAAGGGCGTTCGCTGACGGCGGATAAGGTATGTAAAGGATCATCGTGTGCGTCATGCCAAAAATCCTAAATCCAGAACTACAGTTTGAAATCGGCGCCAGAATAACAGCGGCCCGCGAGGCTCGCAACCTTCCCAAGGCGCAACTCGCTCGTATGCTCGGAATGGCCTTTAACCAATTACATAAGTATGAGGCCGGGGTTAACTGTCCCAGCGTTGCGCGCATACGAGACATAGCGAAACTGCTTAACGTACATCCATGCAAAATATGCGGTTGTTGCGATGACGAATAGATTTGATGCGGCATTTGTAGTCCTTGGTTCGATCATCCTAGCGGCCGTTCTTGTCACGGCGGTTGCCGCCGGCATGACGTTCGACACGTTCGCGTTGCTCGCTCTGCTTGCCATCAATCTTGAAATACTAAGAGAGGTGAAGGATGCCAGACTCCACAAAGACAACGATTAGCGCGACCGAAGCCTCGGCGCTGTTCAATGCCAATCCTTCGTTAACGTACTGGATGCTCTATCACAAATTCAAGAGTGGCATGGAGGTCGAGCGCGATGGCGACCCCCGCATGAATTGGGGCAAGAAGCTTCAGCCGCTAATCATCGAGCAAGTCGCGCAAGACAAAAAAATGGAGGTGGTTCCCAATGTTGGCGATAGCTATTTTCGTCGTGCTCGTCTCGGCGCCACTCGCGACGCTCTTATTGTGTGCCCTGATCGAGGACCGGGTGCCCTCGAAATAAAGTGCGTGTTTGACTATCACTCGTGGATGACAAATTGGAACGGAGGCGCCGATGTCCCACGTCAATATGAAATACAACTCCAAACACAAATGTTGGTCGGTGACGGAGAGCAAGACAATCCCAACATATATTCGTGGGGGATTATTGCTGTTTGGGTATGCGCTGATATGCACTATTTTGAGCGGCGCCCTATTCCTGATCTTCATGATGCACTCATTAGTGAGTCTAACGAGTTTTTCCGTCGCTTGGATGATGGGCCAGCCCCCGATCCATTCGGGTCCTCTATAGAGTTGCCGCTGCTAAACCGCCTCTACGCGCCAACGCCTCAAAAGGTGCTCGATCTGTCGAACGATCGAGCGCACCTGGCGACCATGACGATGGTGTCGGACTATAAGAAATTCGACGACGATTGGCGCTTCAACGAGCGCTCTGCGCAAGCGTTAAAGGCTCAATTGCTCGCCCTGGCGAAAGACAACGAGAAGGTGCTTTTGCCGTGCGGCGTCAACTACCGAATCAGGCGATCGGGGAGGGGTCGAATCATCGTGCCCTACATTCCCGATCGCTTGTCACCACCTCCGCCACCGCCAGAGCTAGTAGAGGGGATCATATGACAGAAGAACAACGCGAGGCTTGGATTGCGATTACGCTTGTCGCGGTCGCCACCATCCTGATTTTCTTCATCGACATACCATGGTGATCATATGAGCACCGGGGAACAAGACGAACGAAAGGCCGTGGCGGGTTGGACGTTCATTGCCGGATTCCTGATCGTCGCTATCTGCGTCGGAGAAATTTTCGGCGCCGCTTGGGGATGGATGGTCATCGGCCTCGCTCTGGTGTTCGTGGCCGTGAAAGAGGATTGGGACGATGAATGATTTGGTCTTGTTCGAGCAGCAACTAAAGCCGCTCGCTCCAATATTCGCCGAGGTGCTTGGCAAGACGATGCCGGTCGAGCGCATGGTCCGAACCGTCATCGTCTCGTGCGATCGAAACCCGCGCCTCTTAAAGTGTGACCGTCAAACTCTGCTCAACGCGGCGATGACGTTCGCCGTGTTGGGATTGGAGGTCGATGGGGTGACGGGGCAGGGCTTCCTTGTCCCGTTCGGGGACACCAAGAATAACCGGGAGGTCGTGCAACCGATCATCGGCTACCTTGGATACACCACGCTTGCCGCTCGCGCCAAGCTGACGATAACCGGCCGCGTCGTGCGCGAGGGGGACGGGTTCGAATTCGATGAGGGTCGAGGGTACGTCGAGCACGTGCGCAAACTCGGCGGCGAGTCCGATCGCAGGATCATTGCCGCTTGGGCCAAGGCGGCAAGCAACGATCGCCCGCCGGCCGTCCGCGTGCTTTCCATAGACGAGTTGCTTGCGGTCAAGGCCAAGTCGCCCCAAGGAAGCAAACCCCCTTGGGGAGACCCGGCGATCGGTTTCCCGGCCATGTGCGAGAAGACGGCTAAGCGTCGACTCCGTCGCGACATGCCTCTCAACGTGTACCAAATGGCGGCCGTCATGGAGGAAGCGCACGAGGAACGCGGCGAGCACTCGTGGATTCATCCCGACAAGGGCGTGATGATCGAGGGGGAGGTGATCAAACCAAATCACACAAGCAACACGCCAACGGCCGCGGAATTGATGGCGCCCGTTGGATTAGAGACAGAGGCGCGCATGGCCGCCGAGCGCGGACGGGACACCTTTTCGGCGTTCTGCAAGCGCCTCAAAAAATCGCAGTACGACTCAATAAGGCCGTTTCTTGAAAGCCTGCGACCGGTCGTCGAACAAGCAGAGAGGGAACTAGGAAAGTGAACGAAAGCAGCAAGGAAATTATCCGTCCCGCGCCGAAGGGCCATAAGGCGAAGCGTGGGGACTGCGGAACGTGCCTTTGGTTCGAGCGCGTCAACGAGGAACCGAAGAACAACGATCCTTGGGCCGGTTGGTGCCTCTACAATCCGCCCATCCCGAGTCAGGCGATGCAAGTCAACCAGATAACGAATCAGGCTCGCCCGATGTTTCAAGGCATCGTGCCGCCGACATTCGAGACGCGCCGCTGCCACCACTGGCGGCCGGCCGGAACGGCGCCCCCCTTCGACGACGAATTCGAGATGGTGAGACCACATGGAAAAGAATGACACGCCGCGGCTGTCGGTGCCGCAATCTCAACGTCTGGCGGCGCTTGCCGCTACGCAGGCTAAAAGCGTCGCCGAGATCGAGCGCATGTCGCTTGAGGTGCAGTTGCGCCAATGGTCCGTCGAAAGGGCCATCGAGGCGATAACCGGCGCTGATCCGAAAGGTACCGGTCCAGTGTCGGAGGTCGCCAGCGACATATTTACGTTCGTCTACGAGCCTATCGCCAACAAGGAATGACGCCGTGAAACTCTCCCCCTGTCATCAGGCGATCTTCGATGAATTGAAGAAAGGGCCGCAAACGATCGTCAATTTGATGTACGCGATCTGGGGGACCAAAGACGGTCCGGAGTGGCCTTACAATTCACTCCGGAATCACGTCTCTATGCTCAACAAGAGAATCGGCAATCAAGGTCTGCGCGCAATCAAAAAGCATCCCGGGAGAGGTAAAGGCTCAACGTTGTATCAGCTTGTGGAAATTTCTCCGACGGCGCCGTGGAATCCGCAGCGAATGACCGAAGAACGAGCAAGGGAGCGCCGCCGCTATTGGGTTCGGTGGCGCAATTTGAATAAGGAAACGAAGCGCCGAGTCATGGAAAAGAAGATTGACCCGTTCGCCGTATATCCCGGTTAGAAATCGAAGCGAACGCCCGCCGTCCACGAGTTGCCTAGCGCCGGGCAAATGCTCGTGAACCCGAGGCACACGCCGGTCGTCTGGATCTTATAGCCAGCGTACACGTCGGCGATGACGCTGTTTGACAGCCGCGTCCACATACCGATCCCGATTTCTGGCGCAACCATCCATTCCCGGTTCGACCCGAGCGTAGTCCCGTCGCCGAGGATGAATTGCGCGCTGATGTCCTGCTCGTGAACGCCTGCGTAGAGATACGGGACCGCCGGCCCGGCCGTGACGCCCACGGGCAGGATTGGCAAGCCGGGAGGCTGTAGGCCGCCGAGCCCGGGGAACATCGAGAAAATCTGCGTAATCATCGGAGCGCCGACGCCTACGCGCTGGAAAAGATCGATCGGTCCTGAGAGGCTAAGACCGTTCGTAGCGCCGTTGGCGTTGACCCAATTGGCTTGCCCCTCTACGAACCAAAACCCGCCAGCCGTGCCCGTGGTGCACGTGTAGCCGATATTGACGCCAAGCTCGCCCTGAACAATCGAGGCGCCAGGTACGGGCGAGTCCTTGACCACCCCAGCAACGCCCGAAGTGCCAAGACCCATATAGAGGCCGCACCCCGAGAGCGGGATCGTGCGCGGCAGCGCCTTGACGGGAAGGTCGGCTGCGGAGACGGCGCCGATCGGCGCGCTCGCCAGCAAGGCGGCAAGAAGAATCCGTTTCATGTGTTCCCCCGAGTTGGAGTGCGTGATGAATCACTATCACGGGGGAGAGTTGCGTTTGTGCAACAGGCTGGAAAAAAGTGACGAAATTTTCTCGTTTTGCGCGTATAAAAAAATTCACCGATTACCACAAGTTGCATACAACCGATTTGATGATTGCAGTGTGTCTAGTCTGCGGCGATGATTGGCCTGACTCGGCTGGGAACGTTGGTCGTGGAATCGGCAGAGACGATAGGTCTTTACACTCTAGCGGCGGCTAGCGTTGCTGCCGTGGCCCCTATTCTCTCCCTGATCGTAAACGCCAAATTGAGGCATAAGGAAAAACTAGAGGACTACGCGCGGCAAGATATCGTCGCCGCCCAAGCAGCCCAAGCCGCGGCTCTGTTGCTGGCAGCGCAGGCCAAGACCACCTCCCAAAACGTCGAGACACAAGGGAAACTCAATCAGATTCACACTCTGGTTAATTCGAACCTGACAAAGGAGATGGGCGAGCGTCTGGTGTCCCTGCGCGCTCAAGTAATTCTCAGCCGTGAGGTGATCAGACTCAACAGACACAACGGCCTTGAACCGGACGAGGCGGCAAGGTCCGCCCTTTCGAATTTGGAAACGGCGGTTTCCTCCCTGGAAACCGCCTTAAGAGAGCGGGGGAATGCAACCGTTCGCGCGGATAGCGAACAAACATAGGAGTCGGCGGTCATGAAAACACTGGTTGTGTGCACTATCTCCGCATTTTGCGTGACCTCGGCGCTGGCAATGCCGTCGGACACGCCGCGCGTCGATCCTCGTAGCGCCCATTACGATGGCCCTGGCGCGCACTGCAAGACTGTGCGTGTGCACCATCACTTTGTGAGGCGATGCCGCGACTGACATGCGCGCGCGGTTCTATTGCCACTCTGTTCGCTCTGACGATGACGGTCGCCTGTCCATTCACATGTCGGGCGACCTCAACGGCAAGGGAAGCGCCGAGATATTGATGAAGGCACCGTTTCACGCGTTCGAGGACGGCGAGGTGCCGAGAACTTGGCACAGCTACGTAGTCACTCTGCAAATGGTGGCGGACAATGAACGGGTGGACTCCGGACGAGATAAACAGGATTGAGGCCACCGCCGCCAAATCCGGTTCCCTGTGGGAGCGCGCCGCCTACTTGCACCGCAATACGGGTCTTGGATGGCACGTATGCATAGCTTGGGCGCACGCCATCAAGCGGAAATTTAAACTTTTGAACGGCGACGATTAAGTCTTAGGGCCAAGCGCGCCGGCCACCGCCGTTGATGTCAGATGCAGGTACGTACCCACCCCGTTTCCAAGCAACGCCAACCATACACATGTACTTTGGATGTCCATGGCGATTGCGGTTGGAATCCATACCGGTAGCGGCGTTTGCCCCGCAATTCCTATGAAAGTGAAAATGGCCATTATCACGGCCGCGGTGTTCGGGTTCATATTTGGACTCCTGCCGGGGTGGTGTTCCACGCTAGGGCGAGTTCGGCGTCGGAACCGTCAAACCAACTGACATCCTCCTTGGCGCCTATTCCGGGGATTTGGTGGGGGTTCGGCCCCTCCCCATCGCCGCTGCGCTGCCAGAGCACAAACTTAGTCCATGGCCTCGGGATGGCGTCACCTTGCGAGTATTCGGCGAGCCAAAGCGGATATTGCGCCAGGGCAGGCGACGGAGCGCCGCGCGCAACTTGGTCCTTGATTACGCCGCCGCCATACATCCATGGCGTTTGGTTGGTAGCGATCCGGATGAGTTCGAGCCATTGGATCGCTTGCCAGAGCGCGAGCCGGTCGTCTTCGTAGTCGAGCGCGTACCGCGTCGCCGGAACTAGCGCCGACGGACCGACCGCCTTGAGGAAAAAAGAAACCTGATCGCCGACATCCCCGGGGCGCATGAAATGATAGGCGCCCCATTTGAGCCCGGCCGCAATCGCTTTCGCCCGGCGCGACTTGTAGAGGGGGTCAACAAACGTCACGCCCTCCGTCGCCTTATGGAGTACGCCGCGATAACCGGCCGCGTATGCCTTGGTGAAGTCCGCCAGGTCTACCAGCTTGCCGTCGCGCTCCTCGGAAGCGTCGCTGTGGTACATGTCAAAAACGAGTGGCCGCAACGTCATAAAGGTCATCTCCGCAATCTGATCACACGCCTTCGCGGCATCATGCGTCGCCGCCGGCCCCGAGGTCGCACGCGAACTATCATCGGTCTGCGCATAGCTACGCTCCTGGCGCCCACCAAATGTCACAGTTAATCGGACCGGTGCCGCCGACGATTAGCTGAATTCCGAGACCGGGCGCGCTGGACTGCCATAGATAGTCGCCGTTGATCGCCATACGCTCGATGTCGATTTGGCCGAGCGTCAAACTGTACACGGTAGACAGAAGATTGCCGCCCGTGTCCTGAAACTGGTAGGTCGAGGCGGCGACCGCCTGAATCCGATAGCGATAGATGCACGCCCGTTGAACGCCAACGAGCGCCGCCGCTGGAACGATCGTTTGCGTGCCGGCAACGAGCGGCGTTCCCTTGCTCGAAAACAGTTGTTCTTCGTTTCGGAAGCGTAGGCCGCCCGACATTTGATCAATACTCCAAAACAGTGACGATCGCCGTTCCGCCGGTCGCGATAGCGTTAAGCGCGGCGCCCATCCCGCCAGATGTCCCCGAGGCGGCTATCAGAGCTGGAGGAACGAAACACGTGCCGGCCGCAATCAGGATTCCGTTGTTCGCGGCGGGCGTCACCTGTGTCATTCCGGGCGGGTTGGTTGGCGCCCACCAAATCGGATTTGTCGCCGTGCAAATTTGAAACGATCGCCGCGACGGGTTGACGGGCGCGATTGCCGCTACCGCGCCGGTCGTGACGCTCGTGATGATCATGTCCGGAAGGTTCGCCGTCGGTTGAGCCTTCGCCTTTCCGCCGAACCCCCAATAGAGGATGGTCAGAACGAAGATGGCGGCGAACAGCGCGAAAGCAGCGGTCCACGATGCTTCGCGGGCGCGGGCGTCAAATCTCACGGCGATTCTCCTTTTTTGAGTTCCGAGGCAACGGCCAACAATGCCTCGATGGTGGCGCTTTCCGTGTCGGGGGGTGGCGCGGCGGATTGTCGCGCAAGTTGGCCGAACGGCGCAAGAGCCTCCCGGAGGCGCCTGGCTTCGTTTTCGTGAAAAGCGATCTTGGCCGTCACTGCCCGAAAAACCGTCCCGACGGCCTCGATTAAGTCTGTCGATCCGGATTCCGCCGACTCGGCCGGCCGAAGATTGAGTCGGGCGCCGGTCCCGGTCGATCCGATCACGGTCACGCGTTCGGACCCGTTCGGCGAGGGGGTTGGGATTTGTTCATACGCGGTCGGCTTGCGTACTTGAATCTTGGAATCTTGCTGCTCAGTCATCGAAGAACGATCCATCGTCGCCTTTAAGCTTCATCGTGACAGCTATGAACTTGATGCAATTGGCGAAAAGCAAGTTCTGCTCTTTAGCGTCCCAGCCCTCCGCATTTAGGGCTTTTTGCATCTTTTCGCGCACCACCGTTACGAAAGCGTCCTCTGGCTTTTCTACTTCCGCCGGCCCTTCGTTCCTTCGCTTAGATGAGACAACGGCGCCCATCGGCCTCTTACCTCGCTGTTGAAGAATTGCCCCTTAGACGAGGCATTTAACCACCTCAGAAACTCGCCGATCGGGATGTTAGGCCAGGTCCATTGCGAGCCATCCCGAAAATTGGCCGTAACGCTGTTGGTCGCCAGGTTATAGCCGATTGACTCTATGACCGACGAATCCACGTTGGTTTGAAAGTTCCCGAGGTCGTCAGCCAGGGCGATAATCTCTTGAGCCCGTAACAGAGCGCCGCTCGCCAGCGCCGCCGCTGCCGCCGCAACAGTCTCGGCAATTTCTGCGGCGCGATTGCGCGGCTGAAAGCCCTGTTGCTCAAAGTCGTCATCATCGGCCATCTGTCCACTCATGCGCCAGAGCGTCTAATCTCTGTCTGTCCCTGAGTTCGTTAAACAGCGTTTTCGGAGGCTTCATAACCGGCGCGTCCCGTTTGACGAAATGACCGGGACGGCCGCCTGCCGGGTCTGTGATGCGAGTCCATTGCGCTTCAAACCCCCAACACCAACCAACTATTTCGTAGAGGGGGTGCTTGTCACCGTACACAAGCAGATACGCCCACCACGGGTTTCCCTTTATCTGCACACACAGGTCGTAAGTACATTTCGACCTACCTTTGACATCGATCCAATCTTCGAAGTCCGGGATTTTTCCGCCGATGTTCTCGCAAATGTTCCATTTCACCGGATTGAGATAAAGCTTCGCGGCTGCCTCACACCTGGCGCCGATAATATCTAGCTTGTGTGCCTTTTTGCGATCCGTCGGCGCGCCGTTGGTGGGCGGCCTGTTCTTTGATGTGGCGCTCTCCAACCATCTGCGCGCGAGATCATCGGCGAACTCTATGTGTTCCCGCCCCAACGTAATCCACACCGAGTCCGACATCACGCGCCGCCGGATGTCAGGATATCGAGTTGGTGTTGAGGACTGAGCGGGCTTTGCGGCTTGAGCGCCGAACCGGCGCCGCCCGCCTTTAGCGCCTTGGCAAGCGCGGCCTTGTCTTTCGCCTCTTGGGCCATGCGAAGCTTGTCGGCCGCGGCGGCCTCCTTCTCTCGCACCGTCCCGATGATTGCCCGATTGCGCGCTTTCGCGGTCGGAAGCATCCCGAATTTTTCGGACATGCCTTTCCCCGCCCCAGCGAACAGGCCGCCCTCTAATGCCGACCGCGCATAGGCTTCGGGATCGAGCGCCGCCGCGCGCGCCTTGTCGCGAGCCTCGCCCGGCGGTTGCCTCGCCCAATCAACGAAATTAGGCGCCTGCGTTGCCGCGCTAGAGGCGAGCCCGCCAACGAGCGCCGACTTGGCCATGGCCCTTAAAAACGCAGGGTCTTCTACCCCGTCCATTTCCTCGGCAAGCTTCGTGCGCCAAGCCAATTCGTCTTTTGCGCTTTTCGGAGCGCGAGCCTTGGTCGTTTTCAGGAACGCCTGCTCTGCGTCCTTTGCTGATCTGTTGAGACCGAGCGCTCGGCGCCAGTTTTGATATATCGGCGCGATCGTTGAGAGACCAACGGCTCCCATCTGCAATTCTTCCATTTCCTGCGGATGTTTTTCCGCCCACGTCATCGTCAATTGCTTGCGATGCTCTGCCGCCGCTTGGAGAAATTGCGCTTTCTGCGCGCGGGTCTGGCCTGGATCGCCGGGAACGGTAATCGAGTTGTAGATTTGCTTTTCCTCCGGGGAAAGCTTCTCGACCCCCTCTTTTACGTGTTCGTCAAAGTCTTTCTGTTCAGCCAGATTTTCCGCGCGCTCTTTCGAAAGCTTCTGTTGCTCACCGAAGAACGCATCGCGCGCTTTAGCGGTCTTTTCCCGATCGGGAAGCATGCGACCCGTTTTCGGGTCTGGCGAATACTCCTTAATGTTGTTGTACCGCATATCTGCGGCTTGGCGTTCTTCAGGGTCGGCGATAAACGGGAATTTCGAATCTGCCGCCGTTGCGGTCGGCGAGAACAAGCCCGCCCCCATGGCGCCGCCGGCTTTGAGCGCGTTTGGAATGCGCGACAGGACCGGACCGGCCGCCCACCCCGCCGCGGACATGCCCGCCTCTTTCGCCGCCTGGCCGTACTCGCCTCGCATAGCGCTTTTGGCGGCATTGAGTCCGGGCACGAGCATATTTTCTAGCTCGCCCGTGAATTCGGATTCCTGCCGGCCGCCCGATGGCTTGGCCGCCTGGCGCGTGCGCATGGCCGCCACCTCGCCTGCGGACATCGGCTTTGCGTTCGAGAACGCTTCGGTCTCGTCCGAGCCTTCACCGTAGTAGTCGGTCCCTTCGGGCGACGTGAATTTGAATGTCGGCATCACATGACTCCGTGCAGTCCGTAGAGGTGCCAAAGAAAGGCGCCGACAACGGCGAAGACGATAGCGAAGACCAGAACCTTCATGCTACTTTTGTCCGTTCCCATTGCGTCGCCTCTCTGCCTTCTCCAACAAATCGTTAAACCGCTTGAAGTCTTCAGGTGTCGCCTGCTTTGCTGGCATATTCGCAAGCCGCGCGTATTCGCGAGCCTCGCGAGGTGCCAAATAGGCTTCTGCCTCAACCGGTTCCGTCATCCTACTTGCTCCGAACTCCAACCCTCTGGCAGGGATGATTGCGGTCCTGGCGGTTTGCCGAAAGGACTCGGCAAGTCAAAGTCCTCTTGTTTTTTCCCGGTTGACGTACTGAGAGGACCGCCCGCCTTTGGCAGAATCTGGCGATGTATTGGCTGTAGCTGCCGTTGCGTTGAATCTGGCGCGTTAATCGGCGGCATTTCCTCGCCTCTGCGCTGTTCGCCCACCGCCCTGTGCTCTCTCTCGATTGTCCTTTTGATCTGATCGAGGATTGCCTGATATGCCTCCGGACTGTCAGCCTCAGAAATCTTATCCTCAGCCTCTCGCCGCGCGTAAACAGTGACGATGTTTGATCGAGGATTGAGCACGCGAGCGAGTGTCGTCGCAAGTTCCATGTTCGCCAGTTGGAAATTTCTGATAGCCGGATCGCCGCTAGCTTGCGCCGCGCTCTGGATTATCTTGTTGACGTATGGAAATGCCGTCGCGGGCACCGCTTGAGCGGCTTGCGCTGCTCTTTCGAGAACCGGTCCAGCGCTGCGCATCACGAGATCGATATTTGCGCCCGCGGTTGCGACCGTCCTTGACTCGGCGGTTTGCGCCGCCGCCTCTGCTCTGTATTTTTTGGCGTCGTAATTGGGATATTTCTCGGCGACCAATTGCATGATGGCCGCGCCGCGCGCGCCAGGAATCGGCGGCAATTGATAGTTTCCGATCTGATCCACAAAGGCGTCCGCTTTCTTGGGATCGTACCCAAGCGCGCGCATTTGCGCGACCGCCTGGCGCTGCTGGAATTCGTCCTTTCGCTCTGCGATCTTCGCGCCGTCCGATTTAAGCTTTTCCTGCGCTTGCGCTTGTTTGTCATAAAGCTGCGCGATCGTTAGCTCGTTCTTCGCGCGCGCCGCCGTCGCCATTGCCTGGTCTTGGTGTTGCTGCGCGGCTATCTGCAATTCGACCGATTTCTGTTCGATCGTTAGCTTTCGATCCTCCATGATTTCACGGTAATCGGTCAGGGCGTTCTCGTTCGCCTCGATCGCCCGTTTATTTTCAGCCTCCCAAATTTTCATGTTGTCGTTGAACTTGGTTTGCGAGCCGGCCGCATAGCCGTCGAGCGCGCCTTGCATCGCCCCGAGCGCATTGGTCACGTGATTGCGCGTGAATGCCCCGGCGAGCGCGCCGAGAAGCATTGACGCCATGATCCAAGACTGCGCGGACTCGGTGTCTACCTGTGGGGCGGGCGGCGACTCCCGCAAATGCGGTCTGGCGGGGAGAGGCTTTTCAAGTTCCGACATAAGAGCCTTCCGCCGAGGCTCAAGGTCGCGCGAGCGGGTATCGTACCCTTTCGCTTCATCCTCAAAATACTTTTCCGCCCTCTCTGTGTGTTCTTCGGCCTTGCGGCGATCCTCCTCAATGCGAGCATCGAGAGGATTGGGTTCCGGTTCCGGCGGCGGGGGTGCGGGAGGCGCGGGAGGCGCCATCGCATTGCGAAGCGTTGTACGCGGGTCGGGCGTCGGAGGCGACGGCGCAAAGACACTTGGATCGCTGGGAAAGCGTTGGTCAAAAGTGTCATCAGGCATGGTCGCATTCCTCCGGTTCGTCCTCGTCCTCTGGCGGCGTCGCTTCGTACTCTTGACACCACATAAGCAGGTGACGCTTAAGGCCAACCTTGTCGAAATCGGTGTCGCCGCAGAACGGACAGACGATTGTAAAGTTGCGATCGAGCATCACGACGCCTCGTCTTTGTTCTCGCGCGGAACGATCTTGAACCCCTCAAGCCACAACCGTTCCATGAACAAATCAGCCCAATCGCTTGCCGTTGATCCGGCCGGCATGGACGGCGGATGGTCAAAGATCGCCTTAAGCGCTGCGTGCGCCTTCGATTTCTTGCGCAGTAAGTCGAGAAAAGACACAACGGTCCCCATTAGGCTGCTACCTGCACAGTTGGCTTGACTCCGCCGAGACCGATCGCCGCGACGGTGCCGAGCGACTTGGTTGCGCCGATCAAATTGTTTGTGAAATTCGCGTCCTGCGTCACTTGCATTTGCGCGATCGAGGTGAGAGCGCTCGCGGCCTGTCCCGTTTCCGCCAACGCATTAGTCATGTTCTGTTGCAACATTTGCGCGGTCGCGGCCGTCGTTTGCTGATCGATCTGCGCTTGAATTTCCGGCCACCGCGAATCTTTGGTGGGGTCCATAACGCCCTGATTTTTGAGAGTCTGAAGCCACTGGTTTGTGAGGTTCTGTCCCATGACGGCTATCTGCGCGGATTGCCCGGCGTTGAGAATCCCCGCGCGGGCGTTCGATAGGTCTTGCTGACCCTGCGCTGAAAGGGCGTTCGCTTGACTCTGCAAGGCAGTCGCAGAGGACGGCAATTGCGGTTGGCCCATCGCAAGCGTCATCGCCAGAGGCGCCGCGCCGAGGCCAAGCATTCCAAGCTGCATGTTTGACACGCCAGGAATTCCGAGCACGTTGCTCGCGGCCGTGGAAGCGCCGGTTGTTGCCGCTGGTGCCGTAATCTCCGTGTTCGCCAGGTTAGCGATGCCGCCCGTCTCCCCGGCCGTGGCGGTCGTCTCTGGGATCGCGCCGCTGGTGAGCGCCGCCGGGTCTACGGCCGAGGTCGCCAGGGCTGATTGATCGATAGCCGACGGCGATGTCAGGGCCGAAACGTCTTCTGGCAACGCGGTGTCGAACGTGCCCGGCGAGAACGCACCCGAATCCGTAAAGATCGATCCGACGCCGCCCGTGCCGCCTCCCAAGACATCGGTTGCCGGAGAATCGAACGCCAGCGCGCTCGCCGGGTCTATTCCCGAGAGCGCCGGGTCTACTGCACCGACAGCCGTGGCCGCCGGATCGATCGCCGCTGCGGCTGGGTCAAGGGCCGCCAGTGCCGGTTCATCGAGTGCGCCGGCCGTCTCTGCCGTTCCTAGTGCGGTCCCAGCGTCCCCGCCCTCTGCCGCGATGATTCCGGGGTCGAACGCGCCGAAAGTAGTGTTAGCGGCATCCAATCCGCCGGCCGCCGCATCTATCCCGCCGGCCGCCAGGTCGCCGCCCGCCGCCGCCGCGCCCGTCCCGAGAAGTTCCGGTCCAAGCAAAAGGCCGCCTGTGGCCAACGCCCCGAGCGCACCGGCCCCGATCAAGTAGGGTTCTTCGCTCGGGAGGTCTCGAACGAACGATGACGGCGCGTCCGAGATGTCGTTGCCGACGTTAGAAAAGTTGCCTTCGAACACGTCGCTTAAAAGGCTCATGTCACTGTCCGATCGGAAGCTGGAACGACGGAGCGCCGGATTGTCCCCAAACTTGCTGGGCCACCATCTGTTCGACTTGCGGCCAACGCGGATCGGATTGCGGAATGACGGTTGACCATTGCTGCAACAGCGAATCTTGCTGCGCGGTCGCCGCCGCGATCTGATCCTGACTCATTTGCTGGCCGCCGCCGACCACCTCGCCGCTCGCCAACTCGATGCCGCCGCCGACGCCAGGTTCGAGAAGCCCGCCGAGGATATTATCGCCACCTGGCGCAAGCGGGTTGTTGAGAGGCCCGACCCCGGTTGAACTAGCGGTCGTGCCGCCCGCGCCGGCCAATTCCGCGTCGGTCGGCGCTCCCAGCCCACCGGCGCCGAGTTGCCCGCCAGTTTGAGTGTCCGTCGGGCCGCTCGGAACGCCCGTCGGTCCGGATAGCCCGATGCTCTCGCCGCTCTGGCCGCTGTTGAGGCCTGGAAACGCCGCATTCAACTCTGCGTCGGTCGGCGGACTGGCCAGAATGCTCGTTTGCTGGCCGCCGCCCTGACCCTGATCGCCGCCGCTATCGCCCGGCGGGCCGCCTTTGCCCTGCCCGGCCGCCACGACCGCCTCTCCCGGCAACGCGCCCCCCTCGCCGCCGACCCCGACCGGACCGGACGATGACGGACCGGTAAACCCCGGGTTACTCGGCGGCGCGCCCGCGCCCAAGGATGCAAAATCTCCTTGCACGTTCGAGGCCGGAGTGCCGAAAGAACCGACAAACGGTCCCACGCCGGGATCGCCGAAAGCGCCTTGGTCTACTCCCCCGAATCCGCCGGCCATCGTGCCTGTCGCATTGGCGCTTGGGGCCGGCCCGATGGCTTCCGAAAAGGCGCTCTCTTGATCGCCTGCCGGAGCGCCGCCACCGCCCGCGCCGACCCCGCCCAGCGATCCGGGAGAGGGCGGTCCGGTCCCGAGGGTGCCAACATCGATCGAGGTCGATGCCGGGCCGCCCTGCGGTCCTGCGGCGCCGCTGAAATCGGTTCCCGGCGAACTCAGACCCTGCGATCCACCCGGCGCGAACGCTCCCGGGTCCATCCCGCCGAATCCGCCCTGAAGTCCTACCGAAGGGCCCGGACCGCCAACATCTCCGGCGCCAGGGCCCGGATCGGTTGAACTCGCGCCCGTTGAGACGCCAAACGCGCCGCCAGTGCCGCCGACGGACTCCCCGCCTTGCGACGCTCCCCCGGCGTTGCCCGTAGAGGCGCCAGGATCGCCGCTGGGACCGCCGGGGCCGGCACCCTCACCAGCGCCGCCCGAACTACTATCGGAGACCCCACCCGGCGCGCCGGCCGCGTCGCCACCCGATACGCCGCCGCCCTCGCCCGAATCGCCAGGGCCGCCGCCCGATACGCCGCCGGCCTCGCCCGACGAACCGCTATCGCCGCCAAACGCCGCGCCAGCTTCCCCGCCGCCGCCCTCTGCGTCGCCGCCAGCCGCGGCGCCACCGGAGTCGCCGCCGCCCCCATCGCCTCCCCCGCCGTCGCCGCCGCCACCATCTCCGCCGCCGTCGCCGCCGCCGTCGCCACCGCCATCGCCGAAATTGGCGTTGCGGATCAATTTCCACACCCAATAGGGGAGATCATCGCGGAACATAGGCTTACCTCGGATGATTAGCGGGCCATCCGTTACAGTGTCCTATTTCGTGCCTGCGGACAATTCCGTCATCTATGCGCCAAATCTCGCATCCCGATGAGGTGACGTGCGAACAGGCCCAAAAACGGGAACTTGGCGCCGCCTTTTGCCCGTTCCAATCTGTCGCGCCGTTTGCGTGGCAGATTTTGTTTACCTCGTCAGATGTCAGGACGTGCTCGACTACGAATTTGGTAGGCTCGTGATCGTATTGGCCCGGCGGTAAAGCGTCGGTCATTTTGAAGGCTTAAGCGGAGCGGGCGTCGGCGGGTGGTTTAGCTGCTGCAAGAGAAAACATAACTCGATCAACAGCGCATTTTTGATGTCCGGACGATCTACCCCACAAACGGCAATGATTGCCTCTACAACCCTGTCAGGCGTCGGCGTCGGCAACATACACCATTCTATTTCGCCAAATCTCTGATCCATTGTGCCGCCCGCCGAGTAAACCCTATTTCCTGCATCAAGTTAGGGTGATCGAATTCGTCGCGGATAACATCGCGAATACGCACGCAACCTCGATACCTCATGAGCTCATGGCCCCAAAGCTTCAGGCAAGCGCCGATGCCGCGCTTGCGGTAGTGCGGGGCCACGAACCACAAATCATCCGCTCCAACCCGCTCGTTAAAGTGCAAGTCGCGGTACCAGAAATGACAGGAATATCCGACGGCGGGCGCTGTTGGCCCGGCGTGATCGTCCCGCGCCACAACGAACACAAGGCGGCCGTCAGCCTCCAACTGAAAATAGCGCTTATAGTCCAAATCGAACGAGCGACCGGCCACCTCAAGCCCGTGCATTTTGAATAGCGTGGCGAACTCGCCCTGGCGCAACGGAGGTGGGAAAACCTCATCTTGAATCCGTATGTGACGTTCGGCCTGTTTGACGATGGCGTCTTCGGCGGCCGTCTTTCCTCGCTTGAAAGATTTCAACATCATGCCAATCCGAAAGCTTGGTCGATTGCGGCGTGTTCCTGATTGTGGAGGTCAATCCATTCGTAAAAATCTTCGGGCTTGTTCATGTCCACGGCGGACAAATCGACCCCGGTGACGTTTGCGAACGGGCGCACCAATTCATGCCAGGACTCATGGTCGTTCAACCACGTTTGAGCGCCGAGGCGCGCGCCTTCAACAGTCAAGATGTTGAATTCCGGCAACTCCGTCGGAGGATTCGTATTCGCAGCGATAAAAACGTTGTAGGCGAGGTGTTGGCGATAGTGACCGACAAGCCATGCGCCGAGGCCCGCGGCGTCCCCGAATTCGAAGGTGTTTGGCAAGAATTGGTTCACGGCAGCTTGCCCCACGGGTCGGCGTCAACGTACTCGTTTATCGCCATGTTGAACGAGAATTGCTTCACGGTGCCGGTGATCGTGTTGCCAACGAATTTTCCATAGCCTTCCGTGTCCTGATCGAGAACGAAGAACCCGCCGCCCTCGAAGGTGACAGTGGCCGCAGAGTTGTTCTGCCACGTGACGATGGCGTCGCTGTTGTTTTCCCAAATCACCGGTTGCGCGAGCAAGAATGTATAATTGTTCGTGACGTACTCCGTATCCAACGTGACATTGATCGATTGCGCGTTCTGCACGGTCGCCGCGATGCCTGATCTAAGCACCCTCTTGGCCATGATAGGGTTGCCATGGAACGACAGCGACGTGATAAGCAAAAACTGCACGGCTGCGTTGCTATTTTCGAGTATCTGAGTCACGTCCGCGCCCGAAGAAACGAACGTTTCGAATTGCTCCGTTGACGCCAGGACGTTGCCGGCGATGAATAGCAAGCTGTTGCCTACGTTGACGATGAACCACCTGTCATTCTGGTAGACACATATGATCGTGCGAGTGATGTTCTGACGAATGTCAAAAAACTTGATTAGCAACATGTAGGTGTGGATCGATCCGCCCGCGCTGCCAGCCGGGTTCGCGACATGTACGTCATGAAGCGACGCGGACATGTTCAACGAAAAATCCGCCGTTGTGAAAATCCCGTCGAGGTCGAGGGAAATTTTCTGGACGCTCGCGCCGAAGATTCCGTACACGCCGTTCTTGTTCGCGAAAAGCACGAGGCGATTGTACGAAAGGATCGTGTAAAGGAAGGTCGTTCCGATGTCCGAGGCGAGCGTCAATATCGTGAACAGAGTGACCGAGCTCGAAACGGTGATCGATCCGATTTGCTTGATGCTCGAATCGCCGAAAATGAACAAGAAATTGTTGAGGAACCGCAGCGCCGCAATGTTGTGCGAGAGGTCCGCGTCATCGATCGGGGTGGTGCCGGCGGCGTCCCCCGAGGCGGTATCGTCCCAAGTCTCCCCCGTGCTCAAGCCGGTCCCGGTGAATCCAAGCAACCGCGCGTTCGCGTACCAAACGCGGCCAAATCCTACCGTGATCGTGGTTCCTTGGAGTTGTGGCCAGATAACAACCGTCGCGGTCGCGCCAGTACCCGGCCCGCCAATCACAACCGTCACGACATCGCCCGGCTGATAGCCCGTGCCCGGGTTCGTCAACGTGATGCCGATGAGGAATCCGCCCGCGACTTGCGAGGTCGCCGTGGCGCCCGTCCCGTGGCCGCCCGAAAAACTGATCGCTGGCGCGCTTGAGTAGCCGCTACCGGCGTTCGTTATGTTGATGTTGGGCGAGAGGCCGCCCGACTTGACGAACAGCGTTCCATCCCACGTCGCATAGCCCGACGTTTGGTCCATGATTAGCAAGCGCTGCGAACCAAAGACCGTCGCGTCCGGTGTTGTCGAGAACGTGCCGGGACCGGCAACCGACGTTTGAGCGCCCGTGTTCGCGTTGACCGCGGTCAATGATCCGTCGGTCGCAAAGAACATCACATAGTCAACACCCTTGATGTTGACTTGGAATTCAACGGCGACCGTCTTTCCTGTGACGGTAGCGATGGGCGCATTCGGCGCGGGAACCGCAGTCAAAACGTTCGGCGCAATCGGCTGTAGATTCTCAATCCATGCGGCCTGATTTTCCGGCAAATTCTGTCTGGCGACCTTGGTGTTCATTTTTTCAAAGCCGACAAAGGCAATGAATTTGGAATTGCCTATCGGCGAGGCTGCTTGACGTGTTGCCATGGCGTTAGCCTACGAGGATTGCGAATGATCGCGTGTGGACCACCGACGGTGTGTAGCTGTAGGCCAGGACTCCTTGTGTGGCGTTGCCGCCATTGCCGCCGGGCTGATTATTCGATCCACCTCCCCCGCCGCCTCCCCCGCCGCCGCCATAAAATCCAGCGTTGCCGCCCGCGGCCGATCCAGAGGAGTAGAGGCCCTGCCCCCCTGCCCCGCCGCCGCCGGCCCCAACAAATTGACTGCCTGCGTTTGGCCCCAACTGCGTTCCGTTGGCGCCAGCGCCGCCCGGATTGCTGCCGCCAAGCCCGCCCGCCCCTCCCTGTCCACCCGCCCCGCCGGGAGACGGAAGCCCCGTGTTGTTTGTTCCGTTCTGTCCGTCGGCCCCGGCGCTTCCGTTGGCGCCAAAACCGCCCCCGCCACCTCCCCCGCCGCCACCTCCCCCGCTGGGAGCGTTGCCGAAAATTCCATTTCCACCGGTCCCACCGTTGCCGCCTGTGGCCTTGAATGCTCCAACGCTAGAGGCCCCGTTGCCGCCAGTTTGAGCGCTCGCGGCGTTGGCGAGAAGGACCGAACTCGAGTCGAAAATGGTGGCACCGGCCCCGACTTGGATACTAACCACCTGGCCGGCGCCGTGGGCGCTGTAATTCGCAATTCCGGCCGCGGCGCCGCCGCCGCCGCCATTGGCGCCGCGCCCGCTGGTAGACCCTACACAAGGGCAGGGAGTATTGCCTGGCGCGCCGGGCCCCGCCCCAGCGCCCGCGCCAATCCCGTAGACGGCATTCGACGACGTGTTGAAGTCCGCGGCTAGCGTTAGACTCGAACCCGAGGTGAAGAACAGCCACGTGAGCCCAAGGACGATCGGATATTTTTCTTTGAGATTGCGCCACTCGTGCCAATCGAGAACGTCGCGGTCTACGATCCATTGTCCCGATATCGGATTGCGTACCGGAAGATCAAAACCGCGGTTGATACATGCGTTGAGAATGATATCGAACGCCGCGAAACCCGCTGCGAAAGTGATGTATCTGCGGCCCTGATTGACCGGGTGCTTCATAGTTTGCCAAGGTCCAGCGCGAGCGTAACGCGAGTGACGGTGCTCGCCGATGTCACGTTAAAGCCCAGCCAATCGCTTTCCGCCAAAAGCGTAGATGTCCAGCCAACGGGCGGCACCCCTACCGCGAATTGCTGCGCTGATAAGTTTGGCTTAGTACCGCCCCCGATCATAGACGTGACCGGAACGCCGCCATTGAGTCGTAGGATATCGATCGCGATCGATCCGGACTGATCGCCCATAACCTCCCACGCGGAAATTGATGCCGGATAACCTATTTTGAGATACCCCTTTACGCCCGTCGTTATTGGACTGCCGCCGCCGTCAATGATGAATTCTATAGTCGCGTTGTTGAGGCTTGGCCCTGACATCGCGTCAACCACGAAGCCCGGCAAGCCCGAATAGTAGGCCGCCCGGTAAACAGCGCCCGCAATGAGATCGCCGGCCCCTACGAACAAAAAGCCGTTGGCTTTCAGAGCGTTCTTAACTCCGAGACCATTCACGTTGATCGTGACATCGCCCGTGCTCGTAGCGGGTGCCACAAAGATAAACGATGGCGCGAGGTCCGTGTACGCGCTAACCGTCGGCGTGTTGATGAATGGAGTCAGCGCCAGAGTGTTGACGCCCGCCGCAACGCAGGGGATGGAACCAAGGGCCGCGACTGCCGCAAATTGCGTATCGAAATCTTGGAGCGGCTGTGGCCCTCCGGGGAGCGTCGCGAACGTAATTGGAAGCGCCATATCAAGCCTCTTGTACGGAACCGTCAACCATCAAAACCGCGTTTTTGTACGGCGGCGCTTCAATGGTCTTTTGCGGCTGCACGTTGACGAAAACCGTATCATCCTCCGCGATCATAATTCGATGGGGGATGTTCGCCGGCAACTCTAGATTCGGGTCGCCCGGACGGCGCCCCACGAAATCCTTGCCCTCGATCCATATTAGCGTTGACCCGCGCACGACATAATGGCCATGCGTCCATGTATGGTCGTGCCAGGGCAATTCATCCCCGGTGTTCCCAGAGTAGATTTGAACGACTACGCCGTAGTCCGCGAATACTTGAGTTTTCAACATTTCACTGACTCTCGTAAACGCCGGAAATATAGAATCTTTCGTTAACGCCCATAGCGGTCGCGTCGGCGTGAGTGCAAACGACACCGGTTGACGATCCTGTTATGGAGCACACAACGCCCTTTCCATTCACGACAACCTCTCGCCCCGACATAGCTCCGTTCACAAAAGCAGTGTTTGGTGTGTTGAAGGTGAAAGAGACGGTCGTTCCGTTGCATGTGCCAATCGCCGACAGGGTAAGGTCTACTGCAACAAACGTTGTCTTTCCCAAACGACGGAATCTTGTGTTGTTAACCGTGATGGTGGCGGTTCCGCAAGCCGGCGACGCGGTATAGGCGGTCCACGCAGCGCCGGTCTGCTCTTGCAGTATCCCTGTCGAGACAACTCCCGACCATGTGGCCCCGCCGTTGGAATTTAGGACTCCCGTTCCCGTTGTGTTGAGATTTAGGTTTCCGTTCGCGCCGACGCTCGCGAATAGCTGCCACGTCTTTGCGCCTGCACTGTTGTACCAAGTTTGAGAATAGGCCGGCGGTAGAGCAATCCAATCTGGATTAGGGTTTGTTCCGGAATCTAGCGCTGTGCTTCCAATGATGATTCCGCTGATAGCCTTGGCGCCATTATTTATTATCTCTAGACCAGAGGTACAGTCGTTTCCGCCAAATCCTCCTCCGGCAGCGCAATCGTATCTATATCCAGAACAACCACCGGCCGGGTTAGGCGTGAAGGGGTCGGACGCGCCGCACGCAGCTCCTGAATTGAATACAGATAGTTCTCTCCCGATGTGGTGAGAGGATATTGCTCCAGACGTTATATATGTCGCGTCATAGCCGCACCATGATAGATGCGCGATCGTCGTGTTGTCGTGAACAACTACGCAGTTGGAAGGGATAATGTTCTGTGGAGTGGCGTCGGTAAAGTCACTTGATCGAGCTGCAAAAACAGAGGTCCACCCGCCCGGTCCTGAATTCGGGGGACTGATTGCGTAGAGCGTAGTTTGCCCGACCGTATCGACTCCCGACAAGTAAGTGTTTAGCCACGTGCAACACGACACCGTTGCCGCGGGTGTTCCGACCACGACATTCTTTGCCCCTACGGTATTGGAACCGAATGATGAGGTGCCGTTGAATTCGAATCCGTTCAATGTCGGATATAGCGTGCCGCCTACTGAAAAAGGATTAGGAAGGGACGCCAGGTCGGTCGGGGCCGAGGCTGATCCCGTGCTATTCCCTTTAACTGTCAGCGCTGTCTCATTGGCAAGTTTGGCGTTCGTCACCGCGCCGGGCTGTATCGTGGCCGTAGCGCTTCCGGGACCGGTCGCCACAACATCGCCAGTCAAACCGGTGATGGCCGCGCCGATTCCGCCTATCGCCCTGTCAACATAGGAGGTCGATGCCGCTGCGTTGCTGTTGTCGTTCGGCGGGCGCTCCGGAACCAATATTTGCTGCGCACCGGCCCCGGCGGCGACCAGAATCGCGCCGAGCACCATGTAAAGGAACGGCTTCATCATGATTCTTCCATGACGGTGAGGGGGTTTCCGCTGCCGGTGACCGAAAGAGCCTGGTAGCCCTGCTTGGCCGCCTGGCCCTCTCTGACGACATCGCCGCCCCCAGCGAACACGCGGAACCCGCCGCCGAGCAAAGCCGTAGTCGGCGACAGCGGGGCGCTCTGATTGTTCTGAGGCGTCGGAAGCCCGATAAAGGCGGTTAGCGGAAATATGATCACGTCAACGCCGCCGGCAACGCTAAACGTTATACGCGATCGAGCTCCGTTCGTAGTGGCAACCTGTTGAGGCGTTGTTGATATATTATTGAACGCCGTGAAACACGAGTTTTGAAGCCCGCTAAGTGTTGAATTCGGCATTATCTCATAACTCGCCGCTGGAAATTGCGATTATATATGTTCGGAATTCTAACGCCCGCCGACGTAGTAATAATCCGAGGCACGTAGGCGTCATATTTCTGCTCAAGAGAATTCACCATCCCCCAATTTTGGTGCTTCATAAGCAGGTATTCGCACGCTTTGAATTGCACCGCCTGATCCCAAGGGCTACCGATGTAATCAACATCGGTAGTTGATACCAGCGGGGCGGGCAGATACACGATATCCCATTCCGACAAATACAATTGATCCGGCGGGGGTTGTATATACACGACGGTGGACTGCGGATGAATTGTAAACACACCTGGCGGCGCATTGAAATTGAATGTCCACATTCGTGCATAAGCTTGGAACAAAATGAAACTTAGATATTTGAGGCTTCTGCGCTCGTTGTTCCAAATGAACGAAATGCAATCGAGAGTGAGGGGGTTTCCGATGACGGATGAGAGGGGGTTGGATTGGAACAAGCACACGGGCGACGCGACCGCCCCCGATCCCGTGCCGCCGATTGTGATATTGGGGATCGAGGTATAGCCGGCGCCCCATTGCGTCATCGAGATTGACGCTAGAGACCCGTTAACGAGGTTTCCGAACCCGAGCGCCTGTTGCCCGCCCGCGGGAGGCGGATCGAAGATCGTCGCGACGGTCGTGCTCGAACCGTAATTGGAACCGCCATTAAGGACGTTCGCCCCGGCAACGGCGCCGTTGAGATTGTAAATTTCCACCGTCGGAATCAGTTGAATTCCCGTTACGTTGCGGCGAATGCATTGCATATCCCTGGCGGCATCGATCCGCGCCGTATTGATTCGGGCAATCACGCGCGACACGGGCCACGAACTCGCGGTGGTGTCGTGCAAGATTTCTTGTACGTCGTTAATGTAATCTTGTAGCTGCATGGAGGCATTCTATGGCGGGTCAGACCATGCCACAAGACGACTTAATTATGTTGGTCAAAGCTTTATGCCACGCGGTCGGCGTCTATGGAGACCCGACGGCAAGCCTGACATCTTCGCTAGTAGTTACGGAGTTGCGGAGGCGGGTTGACCACCTCGACAGCCTATTAGCCGACCTTGCTAGGTCGATGAATTGACTATCGAATACGTTCCGTTTCGCGCATTTTGCGGCGGCCCGGAGCGGCGCGCTTGTTGCGCTTTCCGGCCTTGGTAAGTCCCGCCTCCTCGGCGCGAATCTTCGGAGGACCGGTGTCATCAGGGTCGCTGCCGTCATCGGCCGGGATCGGATCGCTTGGCCGGCGGCGAACGAGGTCAAAGTAAACCGGGTGGACCTCGATCTTCATCGCCATTTCGAACCATAGCGGCTGGCGCGTCCCGGGAGTCCACTCAAGCGTCTGCCGGCTACCCCAGCCGTACCGTTTGGCCATATGCATGGCGCGATCCGCGTCGTCTCCTGGCCAGGCGAAAAAATGAAGCGCCTGGTCTGGCGTAATCTCTACCCGCTGACCCTTGGGAAACGTGACGGGAATCCCGTTAAACATGTCATTGATTTCAAAATCGTTGTGGTTCGTGACCTCAAGCAACATGACGGCCGGCTGTGACTGCAGCTCTGCCTCGTCTTCTATGCGGGCCATTCTATGCGCCTTTCAAACGGACGGGGCGGCCAAGCGAACTCTGTGCAAGGCCGCCCCTTGGTGGGCTGGGGGTTATTTGTTTTCGTCAAGTAGTCGGCTGGTCTCGTTTTCCATCGACTCCTCGAAGTCCTGTTCGACTCCATCGTCGTCGCCGTCCTCGGGGTGGTCTCTGATCCACTCCTCCCATTTGGCGACCGCCTGCGCGTATGCCTGATGCACCGCCGGGTCGGCCGCTGGGCCAGGGTCAACCGGCCGGGGCGGCTTCGTGACTTCGGTGTCGTCCTCGCCTTGGTTTTCGTCGCTCATTGGACACTGCCTTGAATTTCAATAAAGTCGTTGATGCCGCCGAGATTGGCCGCCGGTATGGTCCCTAGCACCGTAAACGGGCCGCCGCCGATACCGACGCCAGTCGCGGTTTGGATACCGAAGCCCGGGTCTTCAACAGTGAAAACGGGCCCCGTCGCATTGGTGATCTTGCCACGCCCGGGCCGACCAAACAACACACTGTTGTCGATGCTTGTCACAAGCGCCCCGAGGGTCGTGATAGCCGGCGCCCCAACAGAGTAGACGGTACCGCTCGATCCCGTGATGGGACTGCCGATCAAGCAGAAAGAGAAGATTGCGGTCGCCGCCGCGGCGCCTAGAGACGTTCCGGCGAGCGTTACGGTCGCCGAGGCCGCGCCCGTGTAGCCGCCGCCGAACTCCGTCACAACGATGCCGGTGAGCGTCCCTGATCCCGTGAGGGCATTGCCGGTAAGCTGCGCGCCGGAAGCTGACGAGAGGTTCCCCTGATAGGGCGAGCCGTTCCAGATGTTCGCGGGGTTGATGAGGCCCGGCGCCCAAGCCGTCGCCGGGATCGGTGGGATTGCGGTGTCGCCAGGGAACCGCGGAGCGCCGTTATAGAACTGCCACTGCGGAACGATGTAAAATTGCGGGATCGCGGTGTAGCCGGCGCCGGCATTGATCTGGTTGATTGCCGTGATGACGCCAGCGGCCGAGATCGTCGCCGTGAACGTGGCCTGAATTCCTCCGGTCGGAGGCGGATCGCAGAAGATGGTCGGCGGGACGAGGAACCCCGAACCACCGTTGTTGATCGTGGGGACGGGCACGGAACCCCCAACGATCGCGTAGCCTTGCGCCGTAAGGCCCGCACCCGTGCCGCCGGCTGCGAAGCTCACTGTTGAACCGGTCTGGTTAGGACCGATACCGTTGACGCCGCCGGAACCCGCGTTGGTGATCTGCGCGCCGACGATCACGCCAGACATGTTCACGAAGCGATAATTGCCGCCGTCGCAAGAGAACGTGGTTAGCTCGCCAGACTGCGCGTAACATCGCCACATAGAGTTTTGCGGATCGAACCACTGCAACACGGTTTGCGAGCCCGTCTCACACAGGTATTCGCCCGCGGGAGGATAGTAGATGCCGCCAGACTGTAGCGTGATGACGGCGCCGGTCCCCTGAACCTGAGGTGAGGTCGGCGGGAAGGGGAATTGGCCTCGCATTTGTGCCATGACGTAACCTCAGATAGGGGATGATGTAACCTCGGACAGTGAAAGCGTCGTCAGATTGGGAGGAATTGTAACCCCGAGAACTTTCCGTGACACTTTGGCTTGACGTTGACCAACTCAAGCAGGCTCAAGATCGCCGAGACCCATCCGAACTGGTTGTTCGGTAGAGTGCTCTCGAACCCGGAGAACGAGAAGGCCGCGCGCTCATGCAAGAAAAGGTTAAGGTAGTTTGTGTTGATCAAGAAAATCGTCCCCTCTGGACAGTATACGTCGGCATAGAAGGGAATTCCTGCGATATCGAGAGCCTGAAAGCTGCTGTGGCCAACGAAATTCGCCGAGTCGAGTCGCTCGGTGGGGTTGATATTGTAACGTTCTTGCGGGGTGAAATCTTCGGCGAGTAACGCCCACGTCCCCGCTCCCATCACGCCAATTGTCGGCATCTCGCCGGTAGTTTTGGTGACTTGCGCGATGTACTGAATCATCAGGTTCCGCGTAGGAACCACGTTGCCTGTGTTGTTGACGAAAGTCGATTTCCAAAACGCCTGTGTGAGGCGAGTTATTCCGCCGTAGGAATTCAGGAACGTTCCGTCATCGATCGCGCCGGGCAGTCCAACAAGCTGCTGGTTGTTGGCGATGTTGAAATAGAGCGCGGTAGCAAACGCATCGATCGTAACGTTAGTCGCATCGTTGAACCTGGCGTCAATCAGAGGGACAACGCCATAGTCAACCTGGACCAGTCCTTCGAAACCAAGGAACGGGATCGGCGTAATGAACGCCTTAAGATTGAACTCTGCGTTCTGGATGCCGGGCTGATTGGCGGGTTGGTTGAATGATCCGGAATAGTCGGACCATTGCCCCGAAACCATCGGAGCGCCCTGCACAGGTACGGTCACGGGCGACAAACCGCCGGTCGCGACTTGCGCGCTCGACAGAAGGGCCGCCACGAGAGGCGCCGCCTTCCAAATCTGCACATAGACGCGAGGCATGTAGGCCCGACGAACAACCGCGTTTAGCTCTTGAGCAATCGCGCCTTGCGCCGGGATGATACCAGAACCAAATTGCGGCATTGTCGACTCCTAAAGTCACGCAAACGCGGGGGAAAGCTTTCCGCGTTTAAAGTCGGTGATCATCTGTATTGCTAAATTGTTGCTGTGCTTGCGCGGGTCTTTCACGTAATCCTTGAATTCAAGCATTTTGCCGTCAGGGCCCGGCACAGTGGGGAATTCCCACTGCTGGCCCATCTCGACAACCTCTTTCGGAGGCTTGAGCATCGGATTTTCCGGCGGGTTCTTCTGCGCGTACAAAGCCTGCGCGGCTTCCCAATCGCCGTACTTATCGTATAGCTTCTGCATCTCCGTCATTTGAGCATCGTTGTACTTGAATCGACGCTGAACCTCGTTGCGTTGAGCCTGCCGGCGCTCCGCAACCTTTTCCATCTTGTCTTTCATCCGGTCGTCATCGATCTGCTTTTTGAAAGCAGAGAGCTCGTTCCTGATGAAAACGTCGTTGAATGCTTTCGCCTCTGCCGGCGCCACCGCCTTAACGAGTTGCGCGAAATATGGCCTGGTCTTTTCGTTGTGAGCGATCTTGAACGCGAGATCACTGAGAGAGGCCATCTCGGCGGGCGATAGCTGGCGCGTGTTCATTTCGGCAGACTCCCGTTACGAGCCGATGGATGCATTTCCATCGCCATTATCTTGTGTTCGTTTTTGGCTTCCTCTGTTTGCGGCTTGGGCCAGGTTCTTTCGACGGCGCGCAGATGAATCGGATTGCGGTAGTGCTTGAGGCCCTGGTCGCCGACCGTCTCCAACATTTCTTCGCGCGTTGGATTGCGCGGGCGAGCTATTTCACGGGACATTTTTCGGCTCCGCTGTTGCGGCCTTTACCGCCCACATAGCGGCCTCCTCATATGCGGTTTGAGCGAGTGCGGCGAGGCGGGCGTCCTTGCTTTTTTGCACCTCGCACAAGTCAATGAGATGCGCGGTCGCCTGTTTTATCGTGTCAACGTCACCGTTAGCGGACGGATTGAATTTGACGCGAACTCTCTCCTCGCCGATCGTCATCAGATTGGACGCCCCTTGACCGCCTGCGGTCCACCCTTTTCGAGCGACATCTTGTTTTGCTCGAATTGGAATTTCTGCGCGGACGAGCCGCCGCCGTATTCCATGTAGAACGGCGGATTGTGAAACTGCCCGTTCTTCATCTTGCGGCGATCGAGGTCGCTAGTGTCGACTCCCTTGGGGTGCAACAAATCACCGGCCATGACGGACTCCTATTGTGGGGTTAGTCCCGGCGATGGCGCTGGTTGCGCGCCGCCGGGTGAGGGAAGGCCAGTTGGAGGCTTGGGCGCGCCGCCGAGGCCCATCCCCGGAGGTGTCGGGGCGACCGGGAGCGGCGTTTTCGGCGCCTCTGGCGTTGGTGGTTTCGAGAACACGGAATTCAGCGCCTTGATCGCGCTGACGATGCCGTTGAACGCGGGAGTCCCCGCGTCGAAATCCTTACCGATCGCCATAAGGTCGTCGATGATCCGCTTAACGCCCTGCATCGCCCGGGCTTGCATGCCGGCGCCAGTGCCCGGCGATACCATTGGCGAGGCCCCTGGACCGGACGGCCCGCCGAGAGGCGAGCGTGGCGGACCGCCCGGTGCCCCCGGTGTTGCCGGGGGTTTCGGAGGACCGCCCGGAGGCGGCGCCAAATTGATATCAGACATGCGGGGTGGTCCTAGCAACTATGCATAAACGCTAGGACTAAAAGGTGTGGTGGTCAATAGCAAGAAACCCCCTAGGGTTAGCTAGGGGGTTCGACGGGAGGAGAGAGAGAAATCCGTGGGAAATACTTACCGACGGCGATGCCGGCGCTTGCCTCGGCGGGAACGAATGGCCGCCTCGCGGGCGGCAATCTCTGCCTTAATGTTCATGATGTTTGCTCCATTCTGCTCTCTGTCCGGGCGTCCCCCCGGACGGGTCGAGCGACGCCCCGAGGCTACCACTCATTTTTTCTTGTGGCTAGCTCCCCCATGGCCGCCTTCGAGCATCTTGGAAAAACCGGCCGGGTCTGTTGCCTCAAGTTTCTTCATCATTTTTTTCTGGTTGCGTTCGCGCTTGGCCAGGGCGTGCAACAGATTGTCACGAGCCGGCGGGTTCAACATGCGGATAAAATCCTCGTTGTCGATCGCCTGCGAACGCTTCAAGAGGACGGCCATTCCCTCGGCCTCGTCACCGAACAATGGCGAGTGTGAGTGCCCGTCGATTCTTATGCGCGGGTCTCTCACATCAGCCGCAAAGAAATCGTGCACCTGATCGTTTTCATCCGGTCCAGCTTTCAGGGTTTTAGGGTCGTGCGCCTGCTTAAGCTTAACCGCCTTGTCGCCGAGGCGCACTAACGGGCCCTCGATCGCAAGGGCCGCTTTCTTAATTCGTCCGCTACCACTCTTCTTAAGCTCGCTAGCGTGTTGCCGTGACCTAACGCCCTGTTCGGACCGGCCGGCCATAACTTCGGTAAGCCCGCTTGCCTCCAAGAATAGGTTCGATATCTCTTTAACCTCGGCGAACAGGTCTGGCGGCATTTCCGGCGCAAAGGTTTGCATCTTCGCTTGGGGTAGAGAGTCAAAAAGATAGGTTCCGGCCGCTCCGAAGGCTTGCATCTTTTCTTCGTTGAGGCCGAGGAATCCGGAACCAACTCGCGGCGGATCGGCTTGGCTTTCCAACATATCGGATATCTGATCGAGGCGTTCCAAGTACCACTCTTGTAGATACACCAGCGCATCGATATGAGCCTGACCCCAAAAATAATTGAATTTCTGATACGGGCGGATAATCTCAAAGGGATGTTCTTCGGGAAAGAAAGGATTGCAATCTGACGTGTCCTTTCCCATCTTTTTGAGTCGCCCGAATAGATATTCAACGTTACGGGTTGCCTTTTTGTATGACTCGATTTCAATTTTGCTGTCATAGATTAAAATGTCCGGTTCAAGCATGTTGAAAACCCGCCAATCCATACACGAGTCATCCCAAGCCCATAGTTCAGTGAACCTGACAAGAGGAACCTCCGTCTTAGGCTGATACACAGGCGATGGAAGGTAGTCTGGATTCATCTGCCCGAAGATGGTGCCGGCAAGGTTTGACCCGCCAGTCCCGGAAATGATCATTCTCTGTAGCATCTGAGGAAACGGAGCTATCGCGTCCGTGTGCGTTATAGTCAAATCTTTAATCTCGTCCTCTTTCCCGGATAGCATAAGCTTCCCGCAAGCTTTCTGATAATCCATAAAATACGTGTGAGCGAAACATTCCTGGCTATCGAGGTCTGTTACCGATTCCCGGTATACTCCGAAATTGTGAGGCGGAACCAATTCTATAAACCAGTGACCGCGGTCTCTATTCCATCCCAATTTTGGTATCATCGCCTCATAGATCAGAGACCATTTAATCGCCTCTGCCAACAACTCGGCGCCGTTGGCCTGGAATTCATCGTTGAAATCGTCCTGAAGCGATATAGTTTTCTGTACGTCGAGATCGCTCGCGTTGCGGTCTGCCGCGATGTGATAAAACGCATGGTCCGGAGAATACAAAAACGATGAAACAAGATCGAGATGAGCCGCTAGCTTATTGTACTTTGATTGTTCATAACCCGTGGTTCCGAACAAATAGTATTTTTCACGCCATTGATAAAGCCTGTCGCGATCTTCTCGCGTCGAGAGACAGCGGCCGATCAGGTACGAAACGGCTTCCGTCAGGGCGTTCCAGTCTGTCGGTAAAATCACTTGATTGACCTTTGAATCGTTCGGCCCTCGATGATAGCATTTGCGCCCGGTCCCGGGAATGCCGGGTTAGGGCCGCGCGGCGAGGCGAATTGGCCTACCGGAAGCTTTCCGACAAGATTGACGCCCGACGATGATTCCACGCACACCGGGCCGTGCCTCGACATCTCGGAGCTAATCCCCAATCCCCAATGCTTTTGCCCTAACTCCGGGGACATCGGCGGGGTATTGACGCGAGGCGCCGCCCGGTTCAGCCGCGAGGGGGAGGGGGAATTCAAATTCTTCAAGCCCTGAGTCTCGGCGATGAGTTGCAATCTTTTGTCGATACGCGGCGCCATCCCCATTATGTGACCGCCGCCAGGAATCCACGAGACGCGCACGCACCCGCACTTTGGGCAGGGCGGGTTGCTTTTCTCGAAAGAGTGAAACTCGGCGCCGCAGCGCTCGTTAAGGCAATGCCAGTCGCGAGAGATCATTGCAAAACTCCGTTGTCGCGGTAGTCGCAAGCTTCATCCATGCTATCGAACGGCCCCACCGATCGATCGTCTCCGCCGTCAACGGGCCAATAAATTATCCACCATCCCGCCTTTGGGCACAGCGAATCCTCGTCACCTTCGGGTATGCGCAACACTTGCCGGAAAAACATCACGCCACCTTGATGTTTGATCGCTTCAAGTAGTTGACCACAAGTCGGTCTATCGGTTCAATGCCGCCGCGAGCGTCTATCTTCTCTGCGGCAGCGCGCGTCATTCCTTCACCAACGAGGATTGGTCGCAACCATTTGCTGTAGCATTCCCACGCGAGCGCCGCCGTCACAGGGCGATCATCATTGCCGGCGCCGTCGGCCGCGATCGATCCGGCGTCATTCACAAGCCGCTGCATCTCGGCGATCATCGGAACGGAACACACGTGCATCTTCTGCAACTCTATGGCGTCCTTGAACCTCGCCATTATCTCCCGCTTGCGATCATCCGACGTTATCCATTGATATGCTAGCTCGCCCGACATTGTGTCGACTCGGCTGTAAAAGTAATGTTTCATGTTGTCGAGGCACTTGCGTAACTCCGCGTCGGAACCTCGTGACGGCATCATGGCAAGGTCGTGCTTCAATTCCATAAGCTCGCGGAACACTGCCTTTCCAGCGCCGTTTATCTCGATGATAACGCGAACGTCCTTGCGACCGTAGAAGCCGGCGAGATGCGCGATGATCCATGCGCACTGGTAGTAGGAAAGGTCATGCGATGCGAACTCGGCGACTTGTGTTATCCCCTCGGAGTAGCAGCGCCAAACTTGGATCAGAAAGTTGTCCGCATCGTCACTCGAACCATACGCCGGATCGCAGGCGACGACATAATATCCGAACCTTGAAGCATGCGCCCATACTTTCAATTGCGCGTCTCCCGAACGGGAAACTTGCGTTACGCTTGTGTCTTCCCATCGCCGAGTCATGTGATACCGATATCCTTCAAATGGAATTTTATGGGCCGCTCTGTATAACTGAGTCAGAGTTGGAGACTGGAAATACTTTGCACCTGTCGCTTGAAAAGCGTCATCCTCTGTCCACGGAAATTCTTGATCCATCGTCGTTTGGTCGTTGTTAAACTCGTCAACGAGTTTCCATCGGTACCAAGCTATTTGCTGCAAACTGATTTCAAAACCAAATCGTTCTTTAACTGCACGAATTCTCTGACGTTCTAATACTGATATCTTATTATTTGGTACGAATTGTTGAAATCTTTTGTCTCTGACATGGAATTGGTTTCTTTCATCGCGCCACCATCCAATGAAAATGAATCGCATCGTTTGTGAGGTTTTTGCGTCCTCGCATTGATCATAATAGTGGTTAAATCCATTTGCAGTTGATTCATAAATTTGCAGTCTGTACTCGTATAAATGCGAGACCGAAGATTTAAATTCTTTGAGTTGTTCGTCGTTGCCATAGAAAGCCGTCTCCGTTGAGTGAACAAAGTTTGTGTGTTGCGATCGGCCTAGACCTCCGCTACGATTCTCGTCAACTCCCGCCGTGAGATACGAGAACGACGACTCATTAGAGAGCATCAAAAGGTTTCGGTTATGTTTGATGATCTTAGGTCTAAACTTTATCTTTCGACCGCCGTCTATGATGAAATTCGGCATAGAATCCACGAACAACTCGATGATGGCTCGCCATTTTTCTAGCGCCTTTTCCTCGTGCAAGATGAAGGTTCCAAGCAGACCTCGGGTGCGCATGGCGTAAAAGAAATCTACAGCTATAAAAAGTGTTGTTATACCACCACCTCGACCCTTCAAAATCACGAAGGTAGTGATTCCGTCGTTAATACCCTTCACCACCTCGTCTAAAGCATATCGTTGGCTTCCGAGTAGACGGAACGGGACGCGACCGTAATCTCGTGAGTTGATCTTGAGATACGATAGAAATTTCTTGAATTTGGCTAGCGGGAATTTAGCTACTTGACCCGTCTTCATTGACATCCGTGACATTGGAATCCTTTGCGAACGGCATAGGCCGAAGCCCTTCATCGCCCTTCTCTCGGCGCTGGATCATGTCAACTAGCAACAACTGAGCCTTACCTTCTCGATCTACGCGGGCCATCTTGCGACCGTAGCGAAGCATGGCCTTTTCTTGCGGCGTCGGAACGAGGCCGGCCATCTGCATCAAAACTCGCCTGTTGCGCATTGCATCTCTGCTATGAAAATTTGACGTGTAAGAGTATGATATAATTGACGTAAGAAGCAATACCTCCGGGCCAACCCCAAGGGAGGGGCAATGTCGATTTCGACGATTGATTTGCTCTGTAGCCCGGAGGTTCAATCTTTAGGAGATCAAATCGTGCCGATAGGGAAAATGCAACATACCGACATCACGCCTATACAGTCGCACAGCCAACCGGGGATGGCTCACTTTGGAGGCACCGGACCGCAACACACATGGTGTCAGGCGTGCATATTCCTGATATGGCGAAAGGGACTGGCGTACTGCCACAAGTACGAAGAAATCATGGGGAAGGAAGGGCCGCCGATCGCCCCTTCCAACAAGTCGTGCCGCTACTATCTGGCCGAAAAGCCTCCTAAGAAGTCTACCCCCGCCACTCAGCGGCGTAGTCTGCACGGGACGAGACGCCCGTAATCATCGAGGCACATACGCCGCTCGTCACTGCGCGGCGTATAATCCCGATACCTCCGATACTCCCTGTAGTAGTCCGGTCCCGGGTCGTTCGGAACCGGCATGATCACGCCAGGACCGCAGTACGGTGGGCACGAGTATGTACCGGTAGGTGGCGGCAAGTATACTTGAGCAATTGCGCTTGTAGTGTAAATAGTGGCCGCAAAGAATAATAAGTAATGGGATAGACGTACCGCCATAGTCCTCGTCTCCTATTCATGTGGTGAAGCTTCCACAGAGAGCACAGTTCGCTAGCGGTATCAACCACACAGCAATAATGCATCGCTCGGCTTGTCGGGTTGCGA
>Ga0210395_10000273_pt1 | contig 40613 bp, 73 predicted proteins | sample IncBWH4OmetaG_FD_150861 | JGI IMG/M metagenome (GOLD analysis project Ga0210395, IMG submission 150861) | Forest soil microbial communities from Barre Woods Harvard Forest LTER site, Petersham, Massachusetts, United States - Inc-BW-H-4-O ...
GTTACCCTTTATGCTGCTTATATGGGGAGCGTTCAGCTTGGCCTGGATTTTGATAAATTCATTATGTTACTTTTGGAGAAATAATATGAAGGCTTTATTACTTTCAGCATTATTATTGTCCCCTTTTCTCAATGGCGCATCTAAAGATATTGAAAAACAAAGGCTTGAATTAGCTGCTCAACAAGAAAATGACAATATGAAAATCAAAATAGCAACGATTGCTGCGGTGGTTACTGTCATATTGATCTATTTTGGAGGAAAAGGCGGAGGTGAGAGTGCGGCTACGTTTGATACCATGATGTTGGATATTTTAAAAAAATAATTTATAATTTTCCCGACTATCAAGAATGGTGAAATACTTGTAATAACCGCACTTATGCTTAAGTGGCCTACTTGATTCCTTTCCGTACCCATAAAGGAAAGCATAGATTTTATGGATCTGGGGAACATGGGTAGTACGGGGTTCATATCCTCGCTGATAGTCTTAATAAAATAGTTTAACGCAATCTTCGGATTGCGTTTTTTATTGATAATCGTATTCTACCTATGAATGCAAAGCAGCGTCATTCACTGCAATCTAATCACATCGGATGCAAAGCGGAATTCATCCACCGCAGCCGCAATGTCGCCTCGGCAGCGTCATAAATCACAATATCTCTTTTAGTTTAGGAGCCATTATGGCTATAACTACTACGAGTATTTTGCCCTCGCCCGTCCAGCAAAGTTTCAGCTATAAATTGCTGTCGGTTCCAGTGCCAAATATGATACATAAAATACCAGCTATGAAGAAAAATATGCCAAGAAATGGCGGAAATACTCTTCGTATGCGTAGGTATAATCCTCTTAATACCGCAATGGTTCCATTAGGAAATTCTGGTATCACGCCTCCAGCGCAAAATTTAACTGCTGTGGATATTGATGCTCAGATAAGTTTCTACGGTATAAATTAGGTGCCGTATGATTGGTTTTGGGAACTTGACCTATGTGCAACTTAATGAACAAGTTACACTCCAAAACCAAGATCCCGTAAAGTTTAATGCGGGATTAAAACTCTCTCTAATTGACTTGGAAACCTAAGGCGAAAGCTAAGGCAACAAGGGCGAAGGATTTTTAAGAGGATGATCATGGAAACGCGAATTAAGATTTCTCAACTCACTCAAAAGTATAAGACGCTGTTCGTTAATTTCTGGCGGCAATCTTTTACTTCCAATATTTTTGGATGTGAGTCTGTAGCGAATCATTACATCGCATTGTTTCTTTTTGATAATCAAATATGGTCTAACTATGGGAAGCAAATAGTCCAACATTGGGCCAGTTGCTTGCCAGTTATAAACCGGGCGCGTAAATTTTTGTTTGCTAGTCCATCTATATCTGGAATCTTTAGAGCCACCAAATGTGTCTTCGAGCCAAATAATAAGCTCTTCGTCACAACTGGTGATCTTAAGCATAGAATGCCATTGATAGCCTGTTCCGTATTTTCCTTGTTTTGTGTGGCCGATATAAATGCAACCCTCACCATCAATAAGGCCCGCAAGATAAGCAATTTCCGCAACAGAGTGAGATGTCTTAAAATTAACAATTTTACCCATAATTATCCTTTCATATATTATTATACAGTAATAAATGAAAAAGTCCACGCTGAACGACTTAACGAGAGAGGCTCTTTAACAGGAGTATGCGAAAGTCTGAACTTCGATCGAAAGACGAAGAGAATGGGTCGAAGAACTCATTCCGCCAAGTAATCTTGGTCACTAAAGTAACAGACATGATTGAACGAATGCGCAGCTCGTTTGGGCGTATCGCTTCGTCAAACAGAAGATCAGCTTGAACAAAGTGAGCTGAATAAATTTTCTCTGATAGACTTGGAAGCCTTAGCGTAAAGACGAAGGTAACAAGGGGCAAGAATGAAACAAAAATGCATGATTAATGAAATTGATTACTGTGAGCATGATGATAAGTCTGTGATAATAACTGGATCCAATAACGATTCTAATTGCTGTCATTATGATGATACGTGGTATGAAATAGAAGTTAATATATGCCCTGTTTGTGGATATCAGCCTGAACGACTAAGCGAGAAAACACCGCAAGGTGATGCGATAGTCTGAACACTATGGAAACATAGTGAGGGAGATTCGAAGAAGTTTCCCCGCTAACTAATAATACAGTTAGTCATAAAAGTAACAGAATGACCCGTGATATGTTAGCAGCAACTGCTGGTTTCATTAACTGCGTTGGTGGTGTGAACGGTGACAACCCAACAGAAATCACCCGTTCAGATGTTGATGCTGTTGTGCGTACATTGTTGAATAACAATGCATACACAATTATGGATAACATCGAAGGTGAAGATAAGTTCGGTACAGCGCCTAAAATGAATGGGCGCTTTAAATCTTCTCTGATAGACTTGGAAACCGAAGTAGTTTTTAACTAACCGGTGACAAGGGGCAAGATTATGGAAAAGTTCATAAAAGAAATTACAACAAAGCTCATACAAGCCAGACCAAATGTAGAAGGTCAATATCTGATCTACGGCATTTCTGATTTGGATGTTGATTTAGAAGATGACTACGACAGGCATTATTATTACATCGCTACCAAGGAATCAGATAACAAATGGATTTCTAATTGCGGCAATAATATTGTTGATGTCACTTATTATGAACCTTTATTTAATCAGCCTGAACGTAGCAAGCGAGAAGACTGTGAAAAATGTACCATATTAAAGCGTGGAGATACGAATGATATTAACTCCTGTTGTTATATGGAAATTTCACAGATGCGGTGCTCTGAACATTGTGGAAACACAGTGAGCCATAAGTAGAGAAAGTGGCCGCCTGAAATGGTCAGTAAGCGAAAGCTGAAGTAACAGAATGGTTCGTGATGCATACTTTGCATTATGCTCAACCCAATTAACGGGTAACTTGGATGCTGTTGCTGGATTCATTCAAAAGAACCAATATCCAGCACCTATGAATGCATTGCGTTCAGAATGGGGTGCAATTGGTAACCTTCGTTTCCTTATCAGCTCTATTGGATCATTTGCTGCTAATGCTTCAAGCAATGGCGCAAACGTATTCAATATTTTTTGCGTTGGTATGGAAGCATATGCATGTATTGAGCAAGATGGTTATAGCGCAAGCTTTATCTATCGTCCGCCAATATATGATGGCCCATTAGCGCTCAACGCTTCTGTTGGATATAAATTTGCTGAAGTTCCGCGAATCACTAATGATTTGTGGGTAATCAACTTACGCGCAACATTAGCTTAAAGGAGAGACTATGGACGGAACTATTCTTTCGCAAGGTACATTTCTTGCAAACTTTGCTGGTCTTGCAAATCCAAATGCTGGTAATGCTTCAATTGGCCAAGCAAATCAATATATCCTCAATATTCCATCTGGCGTTGACTGGCTTAAAGTAAGTAACTTTACTCAATATGGTACAGTTGGTGCAGCTGGCGGTGCTTATTTCAACGGAACTGCAAATGCTAACGTTGGTTTTGAGTTCTTCTGGCAGCGTGGCATGGCGGCTGGATCAGCTATGGTTAGCTACAAGGCTTCAGCTTCAGCTGTTGTTTCTGTAGATACTATTGCTTCTGGTGGCTTTACTCTTTATGATCCATCTGGACAAGATGCATTAGCATTACCTGCTTTAGGTAATCCGGTTGCAGTTTCTGCAGTAACAAATGCTACTCGCCCCGCTGTAACCCATACTGCTGACACATCAGTAGTTGTTGGTTCAGTAGTACGTTTAAGCAATACTGCACAAACAGACGTTAACGGCGTTGATATGGTTGTAGGTACTGTTACTGATAGTACTCATTTCACTTTATTGACTGCTTCTAATCCGTTAGCAAACGCTCCAGGTGCTATTGGCGGAGCTGGATTCTATAGAGTTGTAAATTACAACGCATTATATTATCCACGCCGTCGCTTTGTAGTAAATATTACTCAAGCAACAAATGCTCAGGTATCTACTTCTATTGCGCACGGCTTAACGCCAGGACAAGCGATTCGATTCAACATCCCAGCAGTGTCTGGTATGATCCAATTGAATCCTTCAGCGCAGAACAACTACTTGGTAGCTAATGTTGTATCGGTTGTTGATGACTACAATATCACTATTGATGTCAACACTTCTGCGTTTACTGCATTCACTTGGCCTACTATTGCACAACAACCAAGCTCATTCCCTATATTGGTTCCCGTTGGTGAAGATACCGCTTTATCGCTCGTATCTGCTGCTTCTCAAGTTCCTACTATTGGTGGTCAACAAATTTTTGGCACCCAATCTGGTTTACTTGCAGACGCTACAACTAATACTGGATTCTTAGGAATGATCCTTGGAACTGGTGGAAACGGACTTGAATTGACTACGCCAATACTTGGACCTTCTGGTTCTGTTGCGTGGTCTGCAGGAAACGTTGGTACACCTGATAGATTGTATTGGGTTGCTGGTAAAGCGAGCTTCGGCGGACTATAATCGACCGAATTATTACTTAGGGGGCTCGAAAGGGCCCTCTTTTTCAGTTGTCTCCAAACTGTCGACCACTCGTCGACGCTTCAAAGGAAATCTATGTCAGAAGAAATCAAAAAAGACGCAAAGAGTAATCTCCCAAGAAAAGGGAAAGACCTGAAATACCAAAGGGACAGAGATAGAGAAATGGTACGCGGTATATTTAGATTTTACGAAGTACCAGGGGGCACGATGGCCTTCTCCTTCAGGAAATACCGCGAAGATGAAATAGAAACATACACCTTGAACGATGGCGAAATATATACTATTCCTAGAGGAGTAGCGCATCATCTATCAAATAATTGCTGGTATCCAGAATATGCTTACAAGAAGGATGAAGGCATGAATAACGTTGCTATGATGACTAAGAAAAAGAGACGTTGTTCGTTCGATCCGCTTGATTTTATGGATGTCGATGAATTGAATGAATTAAGACCATCTAATATTGAAACAGTAACGTACCTTAAATAGAATTGTAGGAGCTGTTATGGCTGATTATAATTGTTATGCATATGCAATGCCGGTATATGGCCCTGCCATGCGGTTAATAGCCTCGATTACAAATAGCACTGCCGCTACTGTCACCACAACCTTTGCTCACGGTTATGTTGATGGAACTATTGTACGATTTGATATTCCCCCCGCTTGTGGTATGCAGCAAATTAATCAGCAAACAGCTCCTATTTTAGTCACGGGAACAACAACATTTACGGTGCCGATAGATACGACATTGTACGCTCCTTTTTCGGTGCCGAGTGGTTTAGGGCCATTTGTGAATATCTGTGCGCAGTGTGTGCCAATAGGGGAGAACAATGATACCCTTCAAGCTGCTGTTGTTAATAAATTGCCCATAGGAAATTTATAGTAAATGATCTTCAATATGGTAGGATGAAACAAAAAAATTTAAGGAGAAAATAGTGGCAACGTATCCTACGCTTCCTCCCAATACAACTCTGCAGGCTATACAGACTAAAGTTAGACGATTAACGCAATCGCCATCTGAAGCGCAATTAACTACCGATGATCTTAATAATTATATTAATACTGCTGTTGTTTATGATTTTCCTGAACATTTAAGAACATTCAATCTTCGCACAACATTTACGTTCTATACCAACCCCTATCAGGATGAATATTTCACGAATATATCAGGCTATGGCAATCCAAACGTCAATCCATCGATCGCTAATAATCCACTTTATAACTTCCAGAATAAATACATCTCAGTCCATCCACCGGCTTATATAGCAGGATACCAGGCATTGTATACCCAATCACCTGAACAGTTCTTTAATATTTATCCTAAGATAAACTTCATACAGTTTACGGGAACTAACGGTGATGGTGTGACAACGACTTTTTCAGGAGTGATCAATTCACAACAAGCCAATCTTCCTAATAATTTCAACCAGCAGATTGCATTACTACAAAGGCAAGTTCTCTTTGATTCAGCGGACACCAATCTTAATGGATTATCGCTTGTGGATGTGCCGGTACTCAATACTTCTAATGGAAACTCAACCGTAGTTGGTAATCTTTATGATCCAAATTCAGCTGCCTACCAAGCTGCATTGACCAATCCGCCAACCACCGTGCTTGCCAACAATAATATAAATTACGCCACGGGTGCTTACACCATTACATTTTCAGCTGCGCCCGGGGCTAATATTCCCATTAACTCACAAAGCGTTCCGCAAGTAATTGCATTGCCACAAGCGCTTATGTTTTATGCGAATAAGTTTGTGGTTCGTCCCGTGCCTGATCAAGTATATCGAATCAATTTTGAAGTCTATCAAATGCCAACGCAATTATTCCAAACCAACTCAGTTCCTGCACTTAATGAATACTGGCAGTTTATAGCGTATATGGCAGCAAAGAAGATATTTGAGGATCGTATGGATATCGATTCAGTGCAAATGATATTGCCTGAATTCAGAAACCAAATGAACTTATGCAACCGTAGAACGATAGTACAATATACCAATGAGCGCACAGCAACCATCTATACCGAACAAACCGCTATTACTACTGGTGGATGGACTGGTTGGGGCAATAATACTTAAGGAGATATAATGGCTTTTTTACCGAATATTCCCCAATCAACCGATCAATTATCGGTATCCCAGGGAAATATACTTAATAATTTTTCAATACTTGGGGCCATAGCAGGCAATAGCAATGCTGCAAGTGCATCTATAAATACATCAATCGGATCAGGATTACCTTCTGGATTTAATTGGGTTTATCTCCAACCACAAAGTGCTACGCCCCCAGCTGGCGCCGCATTTGCCTCTGGAAACGTAGCTTTATATTCTGCATTAAATGCAGCTACTACATTTAATGAACTTTATGTTAATAAAACAAACGCATCTGGCGTTGTTCAAATACCTATTACAGCATCTTCAAACGGATCAATATCATCAAATAGCGCAGTATCATGGAGCTATGATGCTTCGGGGATGCTTAAGATTGGTGGATTGGCAACTACTTCTGGTGGCACGGTCACTATTACTTTTAGTTCAACGGCCGGAGGCGGCTTAAATAGCTTTCCTGGTTTTGCGAGTTTTATAAGCTGGATAACACCAACTGTTCTAAATAGTAGCGCCTCATTTTCTGAAGGCGTAAGGGTAAAGAGTTTTACCCTTACTACAGTAACATTCGGCATCATCAATGGAAGTTCTGACCTGACATTTTTTTGGAATGCATTTGGTGTTTAGGAGTTTTTATGCCGTTAGATAGATTTCTCATATCGCCCATTAACACTGGTCTACAGACGGATGTAAAACCCTGGCAAATATTAGACGATGCATTTACCTACTTGCAGAATGTATATGTATTTCGAGGCAGGGTTCGAAAAAGGTTTGGATCCCTCCTGATGGGAACAAGTCCATTGCAATCTCAACTTAGAATAAATCTGGGAAACACTGACGGTTCTGGAAATAAAACAGTAACAGTACCCGGATCTACGTTTCTGCCAGGGCAACAATTTTCCGTTGGAACTCAGATATTTACGGTGATAGCAACAGGAACTCCCGGAACCATGCTTTCAACCGGCACTGCAACGGGAACATTTAATACTTCAACCGGACAAGTAATAGTCACTGGAGCAGCTGCGACAACCGCACTATTTTATTATCCTGCTCAGCCAGTTATGGGAATAACACAATATCTTATCGGTGCAGTCAATAATCATCCTACCTACGCATTCGATACGCAATTTGCTTATGTTTTTACCTCCGGTACTGGATGGGCACGATCAGGAACTGCTTTATGGCATGGAAGTAATCTTAATTATTTTTGGCCATGCAACTGGACGAGTATAGCCGGAGATTTAATATTATTTGTTTCCAATTTTAATTTTACCTTAGGTGCGGGCGTTCCCGCAGCCACTGATGATCCTATTTGGTATAACAATAATGGAACCTGGACTGCAATGCTTGGATCATCGGCCAATGGTATATTCTTTTTGCCCGGTGGTGGGGCAGTACAGGCAGGCCCGTTTGTACAAACCGCCCGCATTATCGTTGCTTTCAGAAACCGATTAGTGCTTTTAAATACGGTGGAAAACAACAACTCAAGCACAACTGGAACGGGAACTGCAACACAATATGTGAATCGCGCAAGGTTTAGTTTTAATGGATCGCCACTAGCTGTTAATGCTTGGTATGAACCCAACCAAACAGATGCTTCAGGCAATGTGGGAGCAGGTGGTGGATTTATCGATGCTTCGACTGATGAGCAGATCATCTCCGCCCAATTTATAAAAGATCGTCTTATCGTCTATTTTGAGCGTTCTACTTGGGAGCTTGCGTACACAGGGAATGAAATTCTCCCCTTTATCTGGAATAGACTCAACACAGAATTAGGTAGCCAGTCTACTTTTAGTACTATTCCCTTTGATAAATCTATATTAACGATTGGAAATACCGGGGTGCATGATTGCAATGGAAGCAATGTTCTTCGTATAGACGATAAGATACCTGATGAGATATTTGAATTTGAATCTAAAGCTAACGGCAATCTTAGGACAGTTGGTATCAGAGATTATTATAATGAGCTCGCTATATGGACATTTGTTTCAGATTTAGAAGAGCCAACGCAGACATTCCCTAATCAATTATTGATATACAATTATAAGAATGATTCATGGGCATTGTTTGATGATTGCTTTACCTTTTTTGGATATTTTGAACAACAACAAGATTCAACATGGGCATTGACGGTTCCTCAAACATGGGAACAAGCCAATTACACATGGAATAGCGGAAATATTCAAGCCAACCAAAGACAGATAGTAGCGGGAACACCGCAAGGATATGTTGTGCGTATAGCTGATGATTCATCGCGCAATGCACCGGGAATGAATTTGACTGATATTGGTCCATTGCCAATGGGCGGTAGCCCTGGGCAATTTTCATCTCCTATGGGTATCCTGAACCTTACTATTTATAATCATAATCTATCCGCAACGCCTTCAGAATTTCCTAACGATCAAGATTTTATCTTTTTTGAGAATATTATGGCTGATGCTGGTACCATGGCTTTTCTTAATGGAACCATATTCCCGGTTTATTCAGTGATAGATGCAAATACTGTTACCATTAATACCTTTGGTGGCTTAACAAGCGGCACTTATTATGGCGGCGGAACAATTACTCGAGTATCAAATACTCAATTAACAACAAAACAATTCAATCCTTATGTCGATAAAGATCGTAACGTATACGTTCAACGTATTGATTTTGGCGTCAGTGCAACTGAATCTGTTGTCAACGGAACGACCATTGAAGGGGGTCAAATAACCGTCGATTATTATCCATCATCATCAAGTGTATCGATGATTGGGGGCGGCGTACAAAGCGGCGCTATTATGGGTAATTCTATTCTCGAAACATACCCTTATCCAAATGTTCCTCTTGAGGCCTATCAAGATTTATTATGGCATCCGGTTTATTTTCAAACCCAAGGGCAATTCATTCAGTTTTCATTATATCTTTCGGCTGATCAGATGATAAACCCTACGATTGCATTTGCTGATTTTGAATTGCAGGGAATGATATTTTATACCCAACCTACCAATGCAAGGCTTTCATAATGGCATTATCCACGCAATATGGTGCATATGTTCCTACCAATTTTATCTGGGATGTTCAGCAACTGCAGGAAGTTGATATTAAGAGCCCCGAGTTTAAGGAATTATTAGTGCGGATGTATCAAAATCTGAGCTTGATGGCTACGGTATTGAACATAAAGGATACGGGATTATATCAAGTTACTGAATTGGTTAATGGGCAGATGTATTTCTCTAATCCAGCTAACAACTCTTCAACGGTTGCTTCACCCGCATTACGCAATGTTTATCGCAAAGTATTAAACTATACAACGGCTTTGCCTAATACCGGAACAGCCACAATCCCTCATAAAATAACCTGTACCACCAGTACAACATTCACCAGGATTTATGCAACGGCATCGGATCAATCAGGGTTCAATTATATTCCTATTCCTTATGCTAGTGCGACTGCAGCAAATAATATTGAGTTGCGCGTTGATGGGACAAATGTTTATATAATAACAGATTCAAATAGAACAAATTTTACTCAGACATATATCGTCCTTGAGTACTTACAAAGTTAGGAGAGAATATGGCATGTAAAGGAGGCGTGTGCTCAACACGCGGAGGAAGATCGGCTCAAATGCCTATGCCTGGAGGCAATGGTTTTATTGGTGGTGCAGTACCAGCGGCCGGGGCAAGACAATCGGGTGGCGGTGGTAATTTCTTTACCGGTAAAAAGGCCAAGTTCGGATCATTTCCTATTGTCACTGGCGCTCAATCAGCTGCTATGGATTCCTTACTCAGAAGTGGACTTGGAGGTCTGGAAGGCCTTGGCGGATCAGTCATGGATAAATATAATAATCCAATAGATCCATATGAAGGATTCGATCCTATAGCAAATTTAGCCAGAGAAAATTTTTCTACTCAAACCATTCCAAGTCTTGCTGAACGATTTACTTCTCTTGGATCAGGTGGCTCTCAAAGATCATCAGCCTTTCAAGGAGCTTTAGGAGCAGCGGCAGCAAATCTTGAAAAGCAACTTGCCGCGTTGCGCTCTGAATATGGCCTACAGAATAAAGAATTTGGCCTGAGAGAGCGCGGACTTAATTGGCAAACAGCATTGGCTGAAAAAGAACTTGCCCAAAGGTCCGCTTTATCTTCGCTGGGATATGGATTACAACCTCAATTTGAAAATACCTATACTCCCGGCAAACCAGGATTCTTGCAATCTTTATTTGGGGGAGCAATGTCTGGTTTGGGTTCATTAGCCGGTGGATGGGGATATGGTAGAGGATTGCGCGGTTAAATAGAAAAGGATTATTATGCCATTACATGTATTACCTCAATCTGAAGGATGGGGGGAAACACTCGGAAGAGGATTAGGTCAGGGGATATCATCGGCAATTCAAGGACTTGCTGAAGGTAAACTTGCTAAAATGCAGCAAGCACAACAATATGAACAAAATGTACGAGGACTAAAAGCATTGGGGATAAATAATGCAGAAGAAGCTGCTCATTTACCTTCCAATCTTTTAGATATGTTTGTTAAGCAGAAGCTTCAAGAGCCTGGCGAAAAAGCCTATGCCAATGCTTTATCTTCGATATTGGGGGGAGGCCAACAAGGACAAACCCCAGCAACTCGTGAACCGCAAGAACCTGAACTTGTTCGCAAAGAAGTAACACCGTCTCAAAAAGCTCAACTTAAGAAATATATAGAATCTCCTCAAGGTAAAGCCAAATATAAACCAGAGCAGATTAAGAAGATTAATGAATTCCTAGCAAGACCATCAGTATCAATCAATCAAAAGAATCCTAAATATGTTGCCCCTCAACAAGATCAACAGCAACAGGGTATTAATCTTGGTGGATTGAATGCTAAACAGGCTACGGAAATTGCCAAACTCGGATTGGAACAACAGAAGATTGCGCGTAAGGATAGATCGGAAGCGCGGGCTGAATCCAAAGTATATCGCGATGAACTAAGGCATAAAGCCAAAGCAGCCAAAGAAACATTGGAAAGTTTAGAGCGCTTTGAGGAGTTGGAAAAAGAAGGATTGCCTGGAGCTGGATATGTTGAATTCCTTAAGAATGCTAACTTAGATGTTCCTGCATTAATAGGAGCTCCCGCCGAAGAATACAATAAGATTGCAGCTAACTTTATTCGTAATGCCAAGGCAGTATTTGGTGCTCGTTTAACCGATACTGATCTTGAGCAGTTCTTAAAGACAGTCCCATCGCTATCTAATAGTCCTGAAGGAAGAAAACGCATTAATGCTAATTTAAAGCGTATTGCCCAGCTTGAAGTAATTGAATCTGAAGCAGCAAAAGATATTATAAAAGAAAATGGGGGCGAAGTTCCCTTTGATTTTGCAGAAAAAGTAGATGAACGAGTTGATAAAAAGCGTGAATCGGTTTACAAGCAATTCAAAGCTGATCTTAAGAAGAAAGTGCCAGAAGGAGAAAGTGCATTGGCAACCTCACTTCTTTCTGGAGCTGGTAAACTTATAGGATCTGCTACAAGCGGAGGACTCAAAGGAGCCGCTAGGGGTGCCGTAGCAGGAGCAGCTTGGGGTAGATATGCGGGAGGTCCCGGGGCTTTGGCAGGCGGTGGCTTAGGAGCACTTGCCGGACTCACAGGAATTATTTAGTCTGTAGAGCTTTACCTACTAATATTAATATCAATACGACAGGAACTATAAGCGCCATGATTATGAAATTCATATTGTGGCGCTCTTGCGTACATTTATCCGTACATTTCCAACATATTACAGGTAAATTATTCATGATAAACCACCTATCTCCATAAAGTCATTCGATAGCTTCCAGAATATCGTTGCTGGATTTCTAAACTTATCCAGGTCAACGTTTCTCAGTTGTGGAATCGCTGAATAATCAATCGACCCTTTTCGTTCTATCATCATAAATCGGTAACCACCGGCAGCACTATTATTATGTTGTGATAACTCTTTAAGTTCCTCCATCAACAAAGCTTCTTGGCGTTCGCATTCTTTTCGCATCTTTTTAAGCTCGAATGCCTTGTGCGCTAACTTAATCCATTTATTATTCTGTATTACATAATTAACTATCTTACTCATATAACCTCCATAATCTTCTTATTTAAACTTATTTATCCTTAACAACTCAATCATCGTAGTGGCGATTGTAGACTGTTTCCGTTTTTGATTCATCGGCATGACTGAACACCCAAATGACCCACAATATTAAAACGAGTTCAGTCATATCTTATTTCCCCCTCTTATCATCTTTTATCGCCTTCCCATATACTTTCACCTGCTGAGCCAATAATGCCGCTGTGGTCACTTTCATAGCTACTGGCTTTGATACAATCTTTGCCAATAAAGCTTTGATCGGGTTTGAGAAGGCTGGGGTTGCTAAAAGTGCGAGTAATAATAGTTTTTTCATAGATTTCCTTAAAATGATATGTCTTGAATTAAATACAATCTTGCTTTCAATCCCCACGATTCCATTTTTTTCATGGCAGTATCAATTTTTTTATTGAGTTCTTCTTGTTGTATCTCAACAGGTTCACTGCTATTTCTATGGCTTCGCGTTTCCATAATTTTAAAACCTACATATTCTTCATTGAATTCTGATAGGCAATTCTTTTCCAGGAATTCATAATAATTGTCACCATCATCATCATAATTTTTCCCAAGAAATATAATTACATCTTGCTCTTCTTCAACAGTGTAACTAATTCCTTTTTTGTCTTTTTTTATAACATCAATAGTAATCTTCTCTCGTTTTATTATTAATTGTGATGGTAATCCAACAATCAAATAAGCAGTTACATCTAGTCCCATTATTCAAATCCCAATTCTATTTCTTTTCTAATCTGATCCATAATAGCCATTTCTATCCACTTCTTTATACTCATATTCTTTTGGGAAGCTCTTTTTTTCACTTCGCAATGAATATTAATATTCAGATCTACAATTAACCTCTTTAATTCATTTCCAAACTTATCTTTCACATCCAACCTTTCTTTATCTATATGTAATAGTATACGTATATTTATACAGAAGTCAACATTCTGATTGAATCTTTTTTAAATAAATGCTTCTCTAGGGGAAAATAACCTCAATTATCCCTTTTAAGGAGAACTAATGGCTAATCAATATATCAATCAAGTGGGTTATGGCTTAACTACGGCTTTGCCTGTTTTGGCACCATATCCTATTCAAGCTAAGAGAGCACCCACAACGGCTGATACCGGCTATCCTGTAGGCCAAATCTGGGTGTATTTATCTTCTAATGCTGCATATATCCTTACTTCTGTAGTAAATAATTCTGCAAATTGGCAGTTGCTTCAAGCATCGGGTGGCAGCGGCGTTTTCGCAAATTTGACCGTCAACCCAGGGCCAATCAATTTAACGGGTGTTTTAACCCAAGTTGGTACCGCTAATATTAACGTTTCTGGGACTGCTAATACCAATATCGGATCAGGTACTAACACTGGCGCGGTACAAATAGGTTCAGCTAATGCTAGTTCAGTATCTATTCTTTCTCCATTAACTTCTGTTGATGCTACGGCTGCTGGTACCGTTTCTGTTGGCCCATCCATAACCACAGGTTCTATCCTTGCGGGCATTGGTTTAACTACTGGTGTTATTACCTTGGGTAATGCTGCCATGACAGGAGCATTAACGGTAGGTAATTCTACCTCTGGCCAAACCATTAACATTGGTGCTGCTGCTAATGCAGGCGCCCAAGTAGTAAATATCGCATCTGGCGCATCCGGGGCTAACTCAACGGTAAACATATTGACCGGTGCGGGAACCGCAGGCACACAGACCTTTAACGTACTTGCAACGGGGGCTACAAGAGCCGGTGTGGTTAATATTGGTACCGGCGCAGCTGCCCATATTGTAACCGTAGGTTCTTTATCCGGAGCGGCTCAAACCACAATTCAAGGTGGAACGGCTGGCGTTGAAGTTGAAGCTCCATTTCTAAGCTTATTTAATGGCGGACCAGTTTATATTTATACTGGAGCAGGTGCGCCTTCAAATGGCCTCGCTTTACACACAGGGGATCTCTACATCAACACAAGCGCTGCTTCAACAACGACTAGACTCTATATAGCAACTGGCGCTGGAGCTTGGACTTACTTCACGAGTAACGCATAATATCTAATTCCAATTCAGTTCTGCCTACAAAATTGCTAGTATTTGTAGGCAGAATTTTAACCTATAACCTTTAAGGATTGGATTTATGAATCAAAATCTACTCAGCATATTCTCCGTTGTGGTAAACGAAAAAACATTCCAGTTTCTTCCCGCTAATTCAAACTTTGAAGAAGTATCAGAAGCTCTCGATCTGCTTAAGAAAGGCTTTGAAGAACTTAAGGCTAAAGCATTAGAAGCTGAAGAAGCTAAAAAGACTGAAGAAAATAAAGCTTCGGAACAACTTTCGGTAGAACCTGAGATTGTAAACGCATAAAAAATTAAGGAGAGTAAATGGCGTATCAAAATAAGGTGCTCCCGATTCCTCTTAGCTCAATAGATTCTTCGACATTCACCGGATCATATCAATTGCTTTCAGCTACTGCCGGATTACCAAATCCTTGCATCATGCTCCATATAGCAAATAACTCTACCGTCGGTATAACAGTCAGTTACGATGGCACCCATGATCATGATTTTATTATTGCAGGCGACGAGCGGCAACTTGAATTCCAAGCCAATGCATTGCCCCAGGGATTCGCCGCATCTTTGGCTGCTGGAACCAAGATATATGTTAAAGGTTCTGCGGGAACTGGTTCGGTGTATTTAAGCGGCTGGTATTGTCCAACCAATACAAACCTATAAGGATGGTCTATGTCAGCACAAAATTTAGCCGTACGCTTATATCCTGAAGTTCTGAGAACATTGGCCTTTGGGTCAATTTCTGGTACTTATGCGGGTATCGGTTCCGCGCTTTTAAATCCAGCAAGATTGATATATTTAGTAAATAATACTGATGTATTGTTAACATTTAGCTTTGATGGGGTTAATGATCATTTCGTTATACCGAGCCAAGCACTATTAATCATAGATGTAACTAGTAATATGACATTGACCGGAGGAGCTCTTTCTATTGCTCAAGGTCAACGACTCTATGTTAAAGGAGCTCCAGGTTCTGGATCGGTATATTTTACGGCCTTCTTTGGCGCAGGGGTGGTATAACATGTCACAAGCGACTCGCCTTGTTCCAACTTCAGGCCCTGGTTCTGGAACCGTTACTTCGATATCGGCTGGAACTGGTATAACGTTAACTCCAAATCCAATAACAACAACAGGTACTGTAGCTTTAACTATTCCTGTGACCATCGCTGATGGTGGAACGAATGCAATTTCAATGGCTAATGCCGATGGGGTTGTTTACTTTGATGGAACTCGATTAGTAACCACGGCTGTAGGTACATCCACCTATGTTCTTACTTCTAATGGCGCCGGCATGGCTCCCACCTTCCAGGCATCGGGCGGATCAGGAATCATTACTCTTGATGGAGATTCAGGTTCAGCAACAGGATCAACGGTAACTATATCTGGCGGCTCTACAGGACTAACAACTTCTGCTTCAGGTTCAACTATGGATTTGACGGGCACTTTAGTTGTTGCCAATGGTGGAACCGGAAATACAACTTTTACAGCATATTCTGTTATAGCTGCCGGAACAACTGCAACTGGAGCATTCCAAAACGTTTCAGGATTAGGAACATCTGGACAAGTACTTACCTCCCAAGGAGCAGGTTCTTTGCCACATTGGGCAAATTCCGCTGCATCATCGATTACGATTACCGGTGATAGCGGTGGAGGCCTCACGGGCAATTCTTTCACATTTACGGGAGGCTCGACGGGGCTTACTTTTGCAGGAGCTGGTTCAACTGAAACTCTAACAGGAACTCTTGTTGTGGGTAACGGTGGCACTGGAGCTACCACATTCACCTCGCATGGCGTTCTTTTGGGAAATACTACGGGAGCTATTACTGCAACGGCAGCTGGTACTACGGGCCAGGTTCTAACTGGTGTTACGGGCAGCGCTCCCACATTCCAATCACCCGCCGCAAGTTCTATTACTATCACGGGCGATAGTGGCGGTGGATTGACGGGCAATTCCTTTACATTCACCGGTGGAACTACCGGTCTTACTTTTGCGGGTGCGGGTTCTACAGAAACCCTTGGCGGAACTCTTGTTGTATCGAATGGTGGTACAGGAAGAGCATCATCAACCGCTTATGCAGTTATTTGTGGAGGAACTACCTCAACAGCAGCACAGCAATCAATTGCTTCCGTAGGAACATCTGGGCAAGTGCTCACTTCAAATGGTGCGGGTGCTTTACCAACCTTCCAAAATGCTTCTGGCGGGTCAATAACTATTACTGGCGACAGTGGTGGTGGATTAACGGGATCTTCTTTCACATTTACTGGAGGAACGACGGGACTTGCATTTGCTGGTGCGGGTTCGACAGAAACATTGGGTGGAACGTTAGCAATCGCTAATGGTGGAACTAATGCAACTTCTATGTCCACATCAACCGGTATAGTAAAATACGATGGTACAAGGCTTGTTACTTCAAGTACTGCTTTGATTGATTCTTCAAATCGGATGACCAATACCTCGCAGCCTGCTTTTTTAGTTTATTTGAGTGCCTCAACGGGGAATGTAACCGGAGATCTTACGGATGCTAAAGTACCATATGATACAAAAATATTTGATCAAGGAACAAATTTTAGTACTGGAACTTCAACATTTACTGCCCCTATTACTGGTAAATATCACTTTAGTTTTGGAGTTAATGGAGTTGGCGGTTCTGCGACTGTAACATTATTTAATATTAATTTGCATACAACTGCTTTTACTTATTCTGTGTGTTATTTAGATCAAGCAGTAGGATTTACTGCAAATAGTGTAGTGGGAAGCAATGGATCTATATTAGTTAATATGACATCTGGCGACACCGCATTTGTTTCATTAACTGCAGGGAATGCTGGAGCAAAAAATGTTTCTATACAAGGCGCTCAAGCATATACCTGGTTTAGCGGTTATTTAGTTTGTTAAAGGAGTAATAATGGCATTTAATATCAATCAAAGACTTAATGGTTTAGAGCCTTTGGCATACGCCGGTGTAAATGCAGTTCAGCCACCTGATTTTGTGACGAAACCAAGACCACCGGAGACAACCGATTCCAAAAACTTCTATTTAGGCACATTATGGCTTGATACGAGTGGATATCCTAACACGCCCCCAACCAATCAAAATATCTGGATGTTGGTAGCCCTTATTGGAAATGCTGCAACCTGGGTTAATTTGGCCGCATCTCCAATTACTCTCACGGGTAATAGTGGGGGCGCTGTTTCTCCATTGGGCGGTAATATTAACGTTGTTGGCGATGGGACTACTATTAACATTGTTGGTAATCCAAGTACCCATACTTTGACTGCTTCAACCACAGGTTCTGTGGCTACAAGCTATATAACTAATCCTGCAACGGGTACTGCGGTTCCTTCAGCAGGAGTACTAACCTTTGCGGGTGCTGGTGGAACTGTAATATCAGCTTCTGGATCAACAGTAACTATTACTGGTGGAAGCGGTACAGTAACGGGCTTATTGACTCAAGATGGTCATACCGTTACTCCGACTGCTGGAGTCATACAGCTTTCTGGCGGTAATAACATAAGTACCACGGGAACTGTCGGACCAAATACTGCAACAATTTCATTGACTGGGACCACAAATCATACGGTACAGCTTGGCAATGCATCGGGATCATTAACTTCATTAGCTAACGGAACGACGGGGCAGGTGCTAACAGCGCAGACCGGTGCAGATCCTATATGGAATAGTTTTGCATCAATTCCCTTTACTCCCACATTGAGTTTCAATCACGTTTCAACAGGCATAACTTATTCTGTTCAGCAAGGGATATACCAATTATTAGGTGATATTGTTTTCTTCAATATAGGAATTGCACTTTCTTCTAAAGGAGCAGCGGTAGGAGCAGTTTTTGTGGAAGGTTTACCTAAAAATGCTGGAGGAACATTACCTTCTGAAGTAATGCCAATTTCTGCAGCAGCAGTTACGCTTGATGCAGGATATACCTGGATGGTTGCAGCAGTAACTCCAGGATCAAATACATTAGTTTTAGTAGAATGTGGATCGACTGAATCACAACAGACTCTGACCAACGCAAATATGGCAAATAATTCAGCGATATCTATTTCAGGGTACTATTTCACTGCATAGGATAAATATGTATAAACCAAAGAAATTTGAAACGACATTGGACCCTAAAGAAGCACTTGATGAATTCAATAAAGCTACAGAAGAATTAGCTAAACATTGCCAGTTAATAGCAGCACTACAAGCTATGAATTGTACGTTATTGGATAGAATTAGAGTTCTTGAAGAGAAGAGATAAAATAGACCCCTTCCTATCTTTATGAATTGGCCCCCTATTTATCGCAGGGGGCTTTTTCAAGCATCTTGCAAATCAATAGGGCGCTTAAGATAACCGTTGTACTCAGCCCAAATGCCATCCACAACTTTGCTGAATCAGCGGTAAAATAAAAGCCCTTCTCGCCGCTCAACGAATGAGCTGCATTAAAAGCGCTATATTCTGCACTTGAATGGAATCCCATATGAAAAACAAACCATTCTCTTGCTCTATCTGCTGAAATATAAGAGCTTAAAAAAAGTAAAAGAATATATTTTTTCATGTAATCCCTGTAATATTATTGCCGTTTGATTAATTTTTTTTAAAAGACCGGGGTGGTTTTATTCTAAGCAGTGACCACCCCGATTTACTAACCCATATATAGTAAGCATATGGATATATGTTTTTATTTCGGAGGTTCTGGTAAAAGCATCCAATGGGTAATTTGTTCACCTTCATAATGCCAATAAGAATCTGTAAATGGATTCCAGCCAATGTCTCCGTTAATATCCCATTCATTATTTCTTAATCGCGCCATAGCAATGAGACATTCTACTCCTAATTCCATTTTACCAAAAACAAGAACCATCTCTTCATTTTTAGGCAATCTTTCAGAGCATTTTATCCATTCCATATTATTCTTTCGGTAATTCTGGCAATGGCATCCAATGAGTTACTTGTTCAAATTCATATTGCATATCTGGGCATCCACAACAAGCTAGATCTGAAGCATCTTTCCATTTTCTTTTATCTAAATTCCACCAACCCATGCGAACTTCATTATCATTTAGAACTTTAATAAGAACGTTACCAGATATATTTCCTATATATTCTATAAATTCAGTTTTGGGCATAGAGTCTTTAACCGATATCCATTCCATATTATTCCTGCTTCTTATCGGTATTATTTTCCATTAAATCAAAGTAATCATTCTGAGCTTCCTGGCAATATACACGGTAAATCACTTCCCATATGGATTCCTTACATGTCCTATGATGTTCTTCAGCAGGTGCTTCGAGATCATGTCCTTTGCATGGATAATCTCTTTGTCGCTCTATTATCCATTCTGCGGTTTCAAGATTCATATGAACACGAATAGAATCCGCACAAGTGGCTCCAATAACTTTCTCAATATAGACATATTGATTATGACTAACGCCCACATTGATGGCATTGCCCTTCGAGTCCATTACCGTATCATTTGAAGGGCAACGGTTAATATATAGTGATTGATGATTATCAAAATCATTCATTATTATACATTCTTCTTAAAAGTTATTATTGCTTGATGCTGTTCACATCCTGGCTTAGAAACTGATTGCCAAGTAATCTGTACCACAACGATATTATTCTTCTTTATGAACTCATTTACCTTAGCTTGTAATGCCTGCAAGCTTGCATAGCTTATAATATATTCAGTATAGATCTTTTGTGCTTTCTCAAGATCAAGTTTGGGAACAACGGTTATCTTCTTGGGAGCTGCGCCGCATAATAATAGAGGAATGCATAGAATGAAGAGTAATTTATTCATAGTTTTTCTTTGTGCTTTTCGCATTTAATCTTATTGAAATCTATAAATTCCCATAAAGACGGCATAATATTATCGAATATTCTATCTGATATTGTTTTACATTCATGGCATAAATTTGCATATAATATGCTTACACCTCCTGGAACTTCTTGTAATTCCTTCCAATACCAAAAATCGTTACTGCGTCTGCATACCCAATATCTAATCTCATAATCTCCCTCTGGATGATTGATATCTCGCCAGTAAGGTTTTCTCATAGTCCATAGGACACCATCACCAAACTGATGATCTTCTTTGGAAGGGGGCCTATTGTGTATGATATTATCGAAATATAATTTTTTCATATTAGATCCTTATTGGATTTTATCCATCTGAGTAAATCTTCTGGATATAACCAACAGCATAATTCATCAGAATCTTTTATATCTAAAAGACAAGCTTGCTCATAAAGATCCCCAAGCCTTCGCCAATGGGGCTTACTATTCTCATCAACAACTTCGTTCGTCTGAACCCAAATTTGAACGCTTCCATCTTCCATTTCATGATGCCACTCTGAAAGATAGGGCATGGGATCAAGATGGGTTGGCGGATTGAATCTCTTTATCATTACTGTCCTTTTTATGGCATTTTTCACAAATATCGTTATGAACACTAGCTTCTATTTTGAGTATTACATAATCACTATTCTCAAGAATCTTATCGCACGATGTCATATATTTATAAACCGTATTAGGCACCGTCAATACTATCATTACCAATCCTTAGTTTCCTTTAATATCAAATCGAAATTTCATAAACAATTTCATAATTGTTCCCATAATTTTTTTGATCTTCAGCGGCATGTTCCCAAAAAAAATCATCTAATTTTTCAGCGATATTTTCTGAGGTAATTAAACTCATTCCGACTCCCCAAGTAGATGATGTACTCGCTAAAGGAAATAACTTTCCGGAAATCTTATGTTTTATCCACATTCGATTATTGGCCATAACTATTTACCAATCCTTTTGTGGCTTATCTCTGAGCATCATCTTCTGTTCGCGTATTCTTCTCATTTCTTGATGGAATTTAGCTTTGGGCATATCAGCAAGCTGGGCAATATCCAATCCCTTTAAGAGCGCTTTAGTCATGACCGGATAGTCCTGAAGTTCATAATATAAATCCTCGAGTTGATCTTTGCTGATTCTTTCACTCAATATTCCCTGATCAACGGTAGCTTTAGCTTCATCCCCCGCTATCGCCTTTCTTGCTTGCGCATTGAATTGAACTTCACTAGCCTGGGCATCATCGTTATCTGCTTCATCATTGCAAGCAACAATGCCCAATATGGCTTGAGCAACTTGTCTTTTTAAATACGCCAAACTTTCCCCATAGCGTTGGTTATCGCTGGCAGCCCCCGTATATCCCGGAATGATTAATCTGTTTCTGTAGGTCAATTCTTGGCCACTACTATGGCCTAAAATGGAATCAAGGTAAGTGGTGCCATCAATATCGATGGGTGCTTGGATGAAGGTGAGACCAGCTTTAGATAGTGCATGATCGGTTGCCTTTTGAATGGCTTCAAGATCAGCATATACCTGTTTGTTGAAGGCGTTGGTTCTATTAAATCTCAGTGTTTTATAGTCAAGTTTTGCCTGAGCCAACGCGGCATAAAGCAAGTCTTTAGCAGGTACTTTAGCATCTCTCAATTCTTGCTTAAACTGATGGAATGCTTCATCAACTCTGTTGTACAAATCCTTAAGCAATCCATGCAGTTCTGCATATTCTATTTTATCCATTACTTTCCTTTCTTCGATATTCATCATTTCCACCCTCTAGATAGCAAAAGAATGCTACTAAAATTGTCCAAAACGGAATCGCTCCCATTAACCACAACACGTTATGGTCTTTGTAATATTGCCAAAAAAAGTTAATCAATACCCACGCAGCAATAACATACTGAAAGACAGGATGCGGATATTTACGAGGAAGCTTCTTAAACATTAGTCTGCTTTCGGTTTAAGGCGACTAATCACTTCCTGGATATGCTTCCATGGCAATTGCGATAGATCGCTAATCTTATAGTGTGCACATATCTTAGCTTCTTTATCGGAGTCTCCGGCAAGAATAGCTTTTAACATTCCATATTGTTTTTCAGAGATCAACCCGTGACTGGTTGTCACGCTTCCTGAAGATCGTGACAAATCCTCACGACCTGAAATGCTATTGCCATCATCATCTTCAGCATCACTAATTGTTATCCCTACGATAGCTGCATACACATATCTTTTCAGATAAGTCATAGTCTTGCCAAAGCTCTGCACATCTGATGGCTTATCAAGCACCATTTTGACCCGAGATTCAATGGATTCTCCGGAAGAATGCAATAACATGGTAATCAAATATGTACTCTCTCCGTCCGATTCTGGATACTGGGTGACTGCAAGGCCATTCTTGGTTAATGCTGGCCTTGAGGCATTAATTAAATCCGTCAGGGTTGCAAAGCTTGATCTAAAATGGGGATTATAGCCACCTTCTTGAGCAGATCCCATTTCAGCTTGAGCTGCACATAAAGCAGCATGTAAGTTTGTTAGTTCCATAATTCTTCCTTTAGAACTTCTTCTTCATATATAAATTCTTTGCATTGTAGAATTGCATCTATTTCTTTTTGTGCTTCTTGCGCGTCTTTTATTCTATTCGCATCTAAACAACAGGGACACGATGGCTTATTAACAATGAGCTGCAACCACGCGATTCTATCTTTTACATGTTGAGGCAATTCCATATTATTCCTCGTATCCTATATCTTTGAATATCGTTTCTACATCTTTGCGTTGTGTATTGAAGTCATGCTTGGCCATGTTGAGTTTTCGCTCTTGTTCCTTTATATCTTCTGCTTTTACTTTCATCTTGAGTTGCAGTGCTATTATCAGTTCCGGAATCTCCATTGATCCTCTCCTCTAATGAATTCAATGCTTCTTTTAGTTCTGGTGCAAAGTACTGTGCTGGCCTTAAGCGAGCAATAGATTTACGTACTCTATCGTATTTATCAAACTGATAGAGAATATCTATCTTCTCCATTTCATCAGCTATAGCCCCTTGCAACTCTTTGCACAACCACTCTATTGATCTACCCGATCTCTTTTTCATGCGCTCTCACTTCTTCTCTGGCTTAAACTCTTCAAACTTCAGCACAATCTCTTCTACTGGAATGGGTGGTTTCTTGGGCACAAACTCAGGAGAGTTATGCGGAGCTGCTAAGAACTTAACCAGCTTCTTTGGTTTGGGTGTAGGGGAGAATGGATCACGTACATACGGAGCTTTAGGCAATCTATTATGCAGCTGGGCAGCAAGAGGCGGCTTAATAGCCTTCAATTGTTCTGCGGTATATTTCTTAGGATCAGGGGCTGCTCCATAAAGTAAACAGGGCAGCAATATGATTAATCTTTTCATTTGATTTCCTGCGGTAGCATTTCAGGTAGTTCCGTATACCAAACGTGATAGTCACTATGTTTTAGTTTCATACCAGTTCTTTCTAACAAAATAGTGTCATCCCAGGGCCCATCTGATCCCTTTTCAAATGAACCAATGTGAAATTCATTGTCCCATTGAATGAGATATAATTTGTTATCCTCCCACGATCTATCTTTTGTGGACATCCATTTCATTAGAATTTCACTTCTGTTTCTGGAATGTATTCTTCATATTCAATCTTGCGAATGTCTTTAATAAATACGATATAATTATCACCTATATAGAAATTCTTTTCGCCAGTGCTTATAAAGTGAAGATCATAGTTAATTTTTTGATCTGTCATCTCGTGGGGCGTGGTAAGATACTCACTTTGCCCATTTGACCAGGTTATTTTTAAGCGATATTGTTTCATTTGTTATCTTTCCCATATCTTTTACAACAACAAGAAAAGCATTCTATAGAATTGGTATATTTTTTGGCGATCCAATAAGTATTTTTACATTCTTCATTCTTGCATTTCAAAAGATGCATATAGTCAGTTCTGCTTACCTTTGGATTTATTCTACATCGATCACATAAGTGACTGCCTTCATCCATCCTAAGAAGCCCTTCACTATCTTTTGGAACTTCAAATGATACATTACAGTTATAGCAATCATCTATTTCCGGGAAGACTTTCATTTATTTTCTTTATAATTTGCTATCTGATCAATCATTGATTTAATTTCTTTAGTAACGAAATCTATATCTCGATAAGTTCGCTTCAAAAATCCATATTTAGATTGTTCTTCTAATGCGATTAATTTTTGAACACTTTCATTCCTCTTTATTTCTTCTGGCAAATCGGGATTTGTCATCCATGTGCTAAAGGGGATAAGATCTTCGGAATGAGCACAATCGAATCCCACAACATAATATTCTATGCCAGATTTTCTATTCGTAGCCTTTTTCCCAAAGGTAACTCCTCCATGAACATCTAAAGGTAGCTTCTCATATTCCAGGCCATCTTCATCAATATCCAAACATTTTAAGATAGGATGATTTAATGGGATCTCTACATAGCCACATAATGCCCCTAAATCATTACGATTTATAAAGCCCTCAAATCCCTTATATTTAAACTTCTTTTTATTTGGTTCATTGTCCCACGGTCCTTTAGACCAGAATTGTTTGTTCATAGTTATCCTTTTTTATCCTGATTATGATTGCATTTTACTTTAAGTAGAATTGAACAGTTTTCACAATGTTTCGCTGCAGCTTGTTGAGCTTTTTTTGTTTTTTTATGAATTGCTTCGCAAGCCGAACAATAACAAATAGAATATCCCTGTTTCATATTATATTCATGTTGTAGCTTGTCAGATTCGATAGAAGCTTGAGACATACTTTCCTCATTGCATTCTGTGGAGCATAATAGGTTAAATATATTGAAAATTGAAAAGTGATCGATGCATATTTGACGTATTTTGAATTCAGGATTTGGAAATCGACAAAAAGCACATTTTTCTAAAATCCTTCCATCAAGCACTTCAAAATAATGAGTTGTTCTTAATGAAGTCCCATCACGGCAATATGGTTTTTTCATGCCCACTGCTTATCCTTAAATCTAATGCCATCTGGATTGTTTTTCTTCCAATGATAGCCCAGCTTATCCAGTTCATCTTCATAGTAAGCCCAAGGGAAATCCATGGAGTTAAGCTTATCTATCTTCTCTTGGCTTAAAGTGCCACAATACCTATCAGAAGCTTGTTCTAGGCACCATGTATATAGCTTTTGGTTGTCTGTTTTCTTTGACATATTTATATCCTACTTGATTTATCTACATATATCATCTACAATATTAATCTACAATTTTAAACAAGTCAACTAAAAGGACAAAGAATGCCTAGCGGAAGAATAGAATATTATTTGAATAGCGGAGCTATTTATACTTTAAGGTTCAATGACGATAGCTATGAATTTGCCAAAAAATTATTCGATGACTACAAACAACGAGGATTTGAATCCTGGGTTACTGCTAATACGACCACACTCATAAATATGAGATGCGTAGAAAAAGTAATCTTCATAGAGGATAAATAATGCCTATAACCCGAGCTAAAACAAACGAACAAAAGAGAGAGATAATTGAAAGATTATATGCCATATGGACGAAGAATCCTGACTTAAGGCTATCGCAATTGATAGAGAACACTTATGGTGAATTTGATTATTTTTATATAGAGGATGGTGACTTTGTGGCGCATATAGAAGAACACTATCAAGATCGAGAATTTAAATGCACCTGTGCTTGGCCTGAAGATTATCATCCACTTAAAGATAAATCAAAGTGCATAAAAAAGGATTAACTCATGCATTGCGAGATGGATTTCTATTTAAAGGCAGCCATGATTTCAGTGGCAATTGTCTTGGTGATGATAGTGTTCGTTTTGGCTCTATTGGTGTGGGATATTTTTAGAAATAAAAAATAAAGCTTGGCTATTTTTGGAAATAATTATACAATCCCTGCCTGAAATTAGTTGAAAAAAAGACCCCACATAAGTTTGCGGGGCCTAATCTTTGAAAGTTGTCGAGAGCTACGATCTTCTTCCCAGTTGCTTGTAGCTTTTTGACTGTCTGAAATAAAGAGAATAAATTACGTTCGCTCTATTTCATGCACTTTATGTACGTCAAATACAAAAAGGATGCGTAAATTCTATGCAATCTCATCTACAAAGTCAACAAGATCTTATAAAAAACCCCGCAGAACACCATGTTTTGGCTCGCAGGTTATCTAAATCTGTTCTTTCTGTTTGGAACTTTATGTGGGCTAAACACCAAAAGTGTCGCCAGATTAAAGCTACCAAAAAACAAATAGCTCATTGGTGTATGATCTCTCGTTCTTCTGTTACCAGAGCTCTACGTATATTGGAAGCAGAAGGGGTTATATATACCCAGCACTTTATTGAATCTCCTCTTTATAACGAACCAAATAGATACTTTCTTGAAGATGCCTTCACTACTCCCGATGTCATGGAATGGTGTGAGGAGTTCTTTAAGAACATGTGCAAATTTGCCGTCTTTGCACTTTTGTCCATGTCTTCGATTGATGCTGTGGAAGAGGATTGTACCCCTTTAGTATTAAAAAGGAATTATGGTATTGATATTGATTTGATTCGAAGAATAAAAGAACCGGAAACATTCAAGTCTTTTTTCTATAATCGTCATCATCCTCCGGAGATCGAAGTACCATTTGCGAGCCATCAGGCGAGGCAAGCCTACATAGTCGGATCAGAAACCGCTCCGAGGGGAACGCCCTCGTCGCTTGAAACAAAAACCCATAAACGGGAGAGAAGAAGCAGTATGAACAATCAGTTACCATTTACCCAAGAGCAGCTCGCTCAACTTGCTGATTTTTCCAAAGAAGCAATCGATCATGCTAATAAAGCCTTAACTCGAGAGCTTATGGCCGGAAAGGCAATCGCCAATCAATTTGGCTATTTTTTATCTTGCTGTAAGAATTTCAAACCATATCAATCATCAAAATCATCCCCTTCTCAATCAAAGCCCCGACCTTCCACATTCAGTCCGTATGTTGAAGGAGGAAAGTGGGTGCCGGGGGCGCGGATTATCAACAACGACTACAATTACCAAACGGCTATCACTCACGTCGAGACGGACCTGGAATTTGCGATCAATTACGAGAAAGAAATACATCGCCTTACCCAAATGACACGAGAAGAACTAGATCTTGCTCAGCCCAACTTTAAGGGAATTTCAATGCAGCAGCGCGCTAAGTTCGATCGCTGCCCTATATGGTCAAAATTTAGTCCAGAAGAACAACGCATAATCTGGAACTTGGCTCACGGATCTGCATGCAAGTGCCGAAAGAATGAAGATGCTGGTTTAATTATGCCGAGCATAGCGCAAAAACTAATAGACAATATCCCCGCAAAGCCGGATCTTGATTCCGAAATTGCATACAATCCCGATCTTTATGAGGAAGTATTTTGAAATATATCATCCACGGATCTCCGATACCCCGCAAGAACCCAGCACTCAATAAAAGATTCTGCTCACTCTACGATCCCCAGAAACTAGAAAAAGAAACCTATCGCTACAATCTCAAGTTCCAACACGGCAATAAACCATTCATACAGCCACCAATTTCAGCCACTCTTAACGTATTTATCAAAATGCCAGCTAAGTGGCCGGAAAAGAAAAAAGATGCTCACCGTGGCAAATTACACACATCAAAACCTGATTGGTCTAACTGCTTAAAGTTCATCGAGGATTGCTGTACCGGGATTATTTTCGAAGATGACTGTCTTTTAGCTCAATTTTCTGGTACAAAGATATGGGCAGATGAAGATAAAACAGAATTCACGTTGGAGCATGTAGATGAAAAGGAATAAAAAGACTGAAGAAATTATTACGCAGATTTCCAGTCGCGCGCAAATGCACACATTAGTAGATAGTCTTTTCGATAAAATAGAGTCTTTAGAAAAAGAATACGAAACAAAAATTAAAAATCTTTATTTTATAAATGCAAATCAAAACAATAGGCTTGATAAGCATGAAGAGTGTATTAAAGATGCGCTTAGAAGAATTATAGAGCTAGAAGCACTTAAAGGCGAACCGAGTTCTTTTATGGAAAAGTTTAAAAGTGCATTGAAAATTACTGGTTTACAAAATGGAAGAGTATGAAATCAATCCGTCAAAGTAACACAAGTAAAAAAATAGTCCCTAAAAGTGTGGAGCAGGAATACTATTTGGATATGTTCACTTTGAGAATGTCGCCTGTATCGAACGATTACTTATTACACTTTGCTAAAGAATGGGTTGACTGGGCTGTTCAGAGCGATGATGCTTTGACCCTTGAAGGATTTTATGTTCTTAAAAGAGTCCATGATTATACGGTAAATCGTTGGATGAAAAGATGCCCTGAATTACAGCAGGCGCATGATTGGGCTATGATGGCTATCGGCGATCGCAGAGAAAAGGGAGCAATTACCCGCAAATATGACTCAGGAATGATTCGAACTACCATGCCCATGTATAAAGCTAAATGGAAAGAACTTGAAGAATGGCGCGCCCATCTATCAGAAAAGATTGCTTCCGCTGGTGGCCTTAAAGTAGTCGAGCTTGAGAAGTTTGCAGATTCAGACTTAGTACCAAAGAAAGATAAGCGTGATTCTAAATAAACTTCTATGGGCTTTATGGATACTTTTTGTGCTTTCTTTAGGTTATTTGATTACGAAAGATAACGATGAATTGCCATTGCCTTAAGCTAGAAAGCTTAGATCCCCTTTACATCCATGCCTTAGTAAATGAATGGGCACATGAGCAAGCTCGCCTAATCCTCTCTGATCACAAAATATCAGAATCAAGACGCGAACTTGCATTCTATATAGCCAATATTACTAAGCAAACCTCTCAACAGATCCGCAAAGAGAATAATTGGGAAGATATGGCATACAAATCGGTTATCTGGGTTGATAAAGACAAGCCCTATACCTATCAAGCTAAAGTATATTCAAACGCTTTAAGGATTTGCCAAAACCATGAATATAGAGACGCGCATAAAGCTTGATCGCTTTCAGCCCAGACCCTATCAGCTTCCGATTTGTGATGCTATAGAGAATAAGGGCTATAAACGAGTACTCGCAATCCTACCTCGGCGTGCAGGCAAGGATATTGTAGCATTCAATTTATGTGTTCGCGCAGCGCTTAAAGAAGTACAAACGATCTTCTATATCTTTCCCACCTTCTCTCAAGGGCGCCGTATTCTTTGGGATTGCATTACTACCGAAGGCCATCGCCTTTTGGATTATTATTGCCCCACCGAACTAGCAGACCGCAATGAACAGCTTATGCGTCTACGATTCGTTAACGGCTCAGTAATTCAAATCATCGGGTCTAACGATTATGATACTGCTTTAGTGGGAACGAACGCCAAATTTATGGTGTTTTCAGAGTATTCGTTGCAAGATCCCCGAGCTTATCAATACGCCCGGCCCATATTAACCGCGTCCAACGGAGTCGCGTTGTTCCTCAGTACGCCTCGTGGCCGTAATCATCTTTTTGATCTTTATCAGATTGCCAAGAACTCTAAAGATTGGTTCTGTTACAAGCTTACTGTTGATGAGACACAGCATGTTGATATAGGCGATATTCGGAAAGAAATAGAACTGGGTGAAATCTCAGAAGAGCTCTCAAGGCAAGAATATTGGTGTGACTTTGATGTGGGACAAGACCAGATGTTCTATGCTTCTATATTAGATAAAATGCGCTTAGAGGGCAGAATTAGCACCGTTCCATGGGAACCTGGATATAAAACACATACTGCATGGGATCTAGGTATCTTAGATCCTACTGTAATACTCTGGTTTCAGGTCATTGGAGCTACCATACACATCATAGATTGCTATTCAGCATCAAACAGAGCAATAGACCACTTTGTGAATGTTGTACTCAATAAGCCATATACATATGGTAAGCATTTCCCCCCGCACGACATCATGGTTCGGGAGCAGGGATCAGGACTTACGCGCCGAGAAATGTATAAGCGTCTTGGCATAAACTTTTCTGAGATTTACGATATAGATTTGCTTGATGGGATTGAATGCGTTAAATCTTCTCTATCAAAAATATGGATTGATGAAAGCAAATGCAAAGACTTAATCAAATGGCTTTATCGCTATAAGCAAGAAAAGGATCCGGTAACTGGTCGCTTTAAGGGTATTCCCGTTCACGATGATGCTTCGCATCACTCAGATGCTATGAGATATTTATGCATAGCGCTTAAGAAAGCTTCATTTGAAGGCACAACCCCAGAACAACTTGATCGAAGATATAGAGAGGCAATATATGGTGGCAAACAAACAACCGGATTCTTTAGAGAGGATATATAATGGAAGATGAAATGTTAATTGAACCAGCTACCGGCGATGCAATCGTTAAAAAAGAAACAATAACATACGAACAAATGCGAGAAGAACTTAAGCAAAATAGATTGTCTCACAATCCAGAAATGAACGTAGAATTTAGAAAGAAGTGGCATATTGAGATGAATAAGTATCGCGATGCGAAATATCAATATAAATTTTTTGATAATTCTCTACAGGATGTGTAATGGTTTACGGTAAAGAAATAGACCAGTGGTTAGCTGACAATCCAGATAGGCATGAATGTAAATTAGGTTATGGTAGGTATCATTGGGAATGCTTTGAGTGGTTTGGTTTCGATTTAAGATTGAATGCTGAAGAATATGAAATATCAGTACAATATTGTCCATTTTGTGGATTTAAGTCGAGGAAGAAATAAATGAACTACGAGAAAAGTCATAATCTATTATTGCATACGATTCATTATAGCTTGAAGAAACTCAATGAATTATGGCTTAAAGAGCAAGAGTTTAACTTTGAAGCAGATAGAAAATATGCAGAGCTTGTGAAGCATTGTTTGGATAATCCCGAAGAAAAACCTGCACCACTTTATGAAAATTTCATTTACAGTGACTATAATGAAGAATTTGCACAATCTATTAAACAGCTAATAGAAGAACGACATGAATTGCTTGATTTGCTGTATCCCTCGTTATCTATAGCGCGCGTAAACTTTCCCATATTTAAATATCTATTTGACTGGATAGAGCAATCTAAACCAGATGGATCAATGAATCCTGAATCATGTTGGTGCTTGGGTTGTAAGCAGAACCGATTAATCCTGTTTGAGGAAAGACCTTCTTTGGGTATTGCTCCCGCAATAGTGCCGCTGAATTTTCATGGTTTCAACATTCCTCCTTCCGATTTTAAGCTAGCTAAAGACATGCCTACTCTAGAAGAAGAAAATGAGCAAAAAAAGAAAGATGCTTTTCAAAAATATTTGCATGATGAAGTTTGCTCTTTAGCTGGAAATCCATGTTGCAAGCCATGCAAAGACAAACACAGGGAAGATAATCAGATCATAAAAAAGATGATGAACTGGTCCAATGATCTTTTTAATAGCGATAAAGTCGCATTCATTTACAAAGAATTATGCGATGGATATCAAGCCGGCGATGTTAAACTCGTTTACCATGAAGATAAAGACTGGAGAGACAGATCGCCAGACTTGCATGATAAATATTTATTTCCCGAAACTCTAACTCATGCAAACTTTGATGAAGTCATAGCAAAACATACTCCATTGGCAAAAGAATGGTTTGAAAGGTGTAAAAATGAAAACCTGGAAAGAAATGCGCAACCAAAGCCATGAAGATAGATCGCATACTTCTTTATGCAAGGAATCCTGCGATTGCAAAGATATCTTAAAGAATTGGAAGCGGTTAAATAGGATTGCCGTTGAAGAAATGCTCAGGCCAAGTAATCCCTATTTACCGCAAGAAAAAAGTAACCAAAAATAATCACGCATTTCCTTCTTTAGACCCTACAAATAGAGTATATTTAGACCGGGATTTTTCGGTATATGAATACTGGGAAGAGATTGGTTCTGTTTGTGTCGATTGCAAAAGGAAGGATTGTGGAAGAAGAGATGAAGCCCTATAGCACTATTGTATGGATTGTGGTGATTACTTTGTTAGGAATAGGTTTATTATCCTTGGGAGATAGTAGGATGTCGCGCGATAAAAAAAAGATTACCGTAGCCCAGCTTGAAGAACATGTCCTTGATTGGGCCGAAGAAAGAATGCATGATTTGCGCAACATAGTCGATATGTTTAATGATAGCGCAATGCCAGAAGAGCAGCTTGCTCTGGTTAACGATGATATAGCTTGTCAACTAGTGGAAATTAGAGAACTTATTAAACCCATTAGATTTGATCGCACGAATTTAATTGAATGGTCCGATTCTTTTATTGAACGCCATTTACTACCAGAGAACTGAACGGCTCCTGTTTAATCCAGGCTATAGGGTTACCTCATTTCCCATAGCCTGGTTATTTATTTATACTTGTGTTTGTTGATTGTTATCATAGAATAAAGCCCAGACATTTATAGGAGAGTAAGAGTGATTGGCGCAAGATATAACAAATGGACTATTGTTTCTGAAGCTGGCAAAGATGCTAAGTCGAACAAGCTATTTTTATGTCAATGCGATTGTGGAGTTCAAAAAATTCATAGAATTCACACTTTAAGATCTGGTCGATCAATTCAATGTAAAAGATGCTATTCCAATAATATGGTAGAAGATATTGTGGGAAAAAAATTTGGCAGCGCAACAGTTTTAAAAAGAATCGAAAACAACAGAGGCCATGAAGCGCAATATTTAGTTCGTTGTAATTGCGGCATAGAAAGAAAAGCGTTGGGTTATAAATTAAAACAACTTAAAGCAACTAAATGCCCACATTGTAGAGTTAAAACTCACGGAATGTCCAATACAGATACATTCAGGATATGGCAAGGATTATTCAGGCGTTGCTATAATATTAATTTTAAACATTATAAATATTACGGTGGTCGTGGAATTATTGTTTGCGAGCGCTGGTTTAAGTTTGAAAATTTTCTACAGGATATGGGAAAAAGACCACCTAAATTATCAATTGATAGAATCGATAATAATGGGAATTATGAAAAGAATAATTGCCAATGGGCCACATCTGCTCAACAAATGTCCAATAGAAGAATTTCAGAAAAACAGGAGACTAATTTATGATATTTCCAGCTCTTGGACCTACTTATTATACGGAGCGAGATAGAGCCATATTATCCCGTATGGAAGCATTCTATGCAGAAGCAATAACGCTTAACCAATCATTTTGGTCTGAAGCCGATCTTGATACCAGATTTGAGGCTGGAGATCAGACTCTCTGGAATGATGTTTGGGGCAATCTCCCCGTAAATCGTCGAACTCAATTCAATTTTAATCGTATACGACGAACTAAGAACATGATTGGCGGACATCAACGCAACAATCGTAAATCATTAGTATGTGAAGGCGTGGCCAATGCAGATGATGAAACAGCAGATCAATTTTCCAAGATATTCAAATACTTAGAGAACACTGAGGGCATACTCCACACATTATCCGATTCATTTGATGGAGCCTTAGTTACCGGCATGAACTTCTTGCATGTGTATATGGACTATCGCTCCGATCCAGTTTCAGGAAATATTAAAGTTGATAATTGCTCGTATAATTCTTTTCTCGTAGATCCATTCTTCCGTAAGCTAGATTTTTCAGATTGTAATACTTTATGGAAACGCACCTTCTTAACCAAGCGCGAAGTGATTGCCCTACTTCCTGACCATGCGCAAGAAATACTCGGCCTCCAAGGCAATGAATCACAAGCAGGAAGGGACTCGAAATTCCAGTTCATGCCAGAAAATTACAATGTATCTTATACCAACCTACTCACATACGATGAGTACTATTATAAAGATTATCGCTTACAACAACTCCTGGTTGACGCTCAAACAGGCGAGACACAAGAATGGAAAGGCCAAGATCCCGATCGATTGAAGTTATTCTTAAAGAAATATCCTAAAGTGACCATGATCGAATCAGAAATTCCTACGGTTAACATTGCTATTGTTGTCCAGGGCAAAGTGATGTATGATGGCCCGAATCCTATGGGCATAGATCGTTTTCCGTTTGTGCCCGTTATCGGATATTACAATCCGCAGATGCCATACTATCCATACCGCATACAAGGCGTTGTTCGAGGACTTCGTGATTCTCAGTATCTATACAATCGCCGCAAAATTATTGAGTTGGATATACTTGAGTCTCAAATCAACTCTGGTTGGAAATATAAAGAGAATGCGCTCGTTAATCCCAAAGATGTATTCTTATCGGGTCAAGGTCGTGGGTTGGCATTGAAAGAAGATGCACAAATGACCGATGCTGAACAAATTGTTGCGCCAGGTATTCCCGCCGGCATGATTGAATTATCTCGTATGCTTGGTGAAGAAATTTCTCAAATTTCGGGCGTAAATGAAGAGCTACTCGGTAGCGCGACTGATGACAAAGCCGGCATTCTGTCGATGCTCAGACAAGGTGCAGGGCTTACCACGCTTCAGATTCTTTTTGATAACTTGGACTATGCACAAAAGCAATTGGGTGATATTATCATCGACTTGGTACAAGCAAATTACACGCCAGGCAAAGTAAAGAAGATATTAGAAGGTGAAGAGCCAACACAACAGTTTTATAATAAAGCATTCGGTAAATATCATTCCGTCGTTGTCGAAGGGCTCAACACCGCAACACAAAAGAACATGCAATTTGCACAGCTCTTACAATTACGGGAAGCTGGGATTCCTGTTCCTGATGATGTACTGCTTAATGCTTCGACGATGCAGAATAAGAAAGAGTTGGTAGAAGCTATTGCTCAACAACAGCAACAAGCACAACAAGTACAACAACAACAAATGCAACAGCAAATGGATTTACAGCAAGCTCAGGCTGAACTTGCACGAGCACGCGCAGCAGCTGATCAAGGGCTTGGTCTTGAAAGGATATCACGTGTTGAAGAGAATCAGGCATTGGCAGTTGAACGTCGCGCTCAAGCTATCAGAGATGAGGATGCTGGGTTATTGGATAAAGTTCGCGCCCTTAAAGAGATCGAAGAGCTTGATATTACGCACCTTGAGAAGCTTATTACCTTATCGCAAATGCTTAAGATGCAAGACAACCAATCGGTCACCGAAAAAGAAGATAAAGCAACCAAAGGCGCTGAAAGTGCGATTGCCTCACAAGCCGCGCAACAACCTGCGCTCCAACCCCAAGGATTAAGATGATTTCCGATATTCTTAGAGATTCTGTCATAGAAAAAATTATGGAAGATGTTCAAGAACTTGAGCATGAATTAAAATTTGTTAACGTTGGTGGGAATAAATGGCAAGCTCAATTCAGTTTTGATCTTGATGCAAGTTCCATGAGTGACAGCCAAAAAGCTGTTGTTTCAGAGTTATTGAAATATTTATAACCTTAAGCTGGCCAGAAAGGTTCTGGCAGTCGATAGAGGTATAACCTTGCGATCCGCTTACGCATAAGCTACCGCGGAGTTCGCAGTTTCGAAGGAGCCAATTATGGCAAAAAGACATCACCACAGAGAAGGCCACTACGAAGGTATGGGCGCTCGAAGAACACAAGAGATGCAAGATGCAGGCATGATTCGTGAGAATCCATCTGCAATCGCTAACTTGCCTCAAGAAGTTATGATCAAACCTTGGCCAGATGGCGGATCATATATGCCAGAGAATCTTGATGATACTATTCGCGGTGTTAACAAGCAGATAGAAGCAGACGATTCCAAGAGAATGGAACACTTGAAACCTCACAAATACTAGGAGCTTTCATGGAAGAACAAGTTATAAAAATGCACTTTGAGCGAGCGGGTAAGATAAAGTCTGATAATCAAGATCCCAGAAGGAATCAAGAGCGTCGTGATTTTAACATGCTCCGCGAAGATCATTCGGCAATGGCTAATCTTCCCCGCAAAGCGCAACATCATGAGTTTCCAAAAGATGGTGGGTATTTCCTGCCAGAATGGGATTAATATGCCATGTGCTACAAGGCCAAATAAAAAGGCCAAGAAGATCGCTTATGCTATTCTGGGTGTGCCTATGAACTTACAGAAGCAGAACTGGAAGAAGAATAAAAAGGTCGAGAATCGCTTAGTGTTTGAAGAGACTGCGCGCGTAAGATAGATAAGAAGTTTTCCGGGTGCTGGATGGTCTGGTGCCCGGGAAATAATAAATCAAGGAGTTGATCATGAAAAAAATGTGTTCTAAATGCAAAAAATCTATGTGCAAATGCAAGAAGTAGGATAACAATGCCTAAACTAAAAAAATCTGCTTCTAAGAAGAAAAAGAAGGCAGTCATGAAGAAAGAGATGGATAAGTTTAAAGAGGGTAAATTACATTCAGGTTCAAAAAAAGGACCCGTTGTTACTAACCCAAAGCAAGCGATTGCCATTTCTTTAAGCGAAGCAGGAATGAGCAAAAAGAAAGCTAAGAAAAAGAAGCATAAAAAGAAAAAATAGATCTTCGTATTTTCCTTTTGCCCTCACGCAACTTGCTTACGTGGGGGTTTTTTTATATCTTAGGGCATGTAATTGGAATTAGGAGATACATGACTCGTGAAACTGTAGGCAAAGTCGCCTCCGATCTTATAGTAAAAGCCCCTGAAACTAAATCCCCCATCGAACAAATGCGGGAAAATCTCACTGAATATGAAGCCAATGTATGGCAATGTGTTGAACGAGGTAAGAAGGAAAAAGCGGGCGATTTTTATGTAGTGGTTATTACCAAGAATGAGAAATTGTTCCCCAACGTTTTCAGGAATTTTTTCTTTCCACGTACTTGGTGCCCAACTCCCGATTATGATCAAACTGTCTATAAATATAAGCGTAAAGATGATTCATTGATCTTTATGTGGGTTATTCCATCCCGCGATGCGAGCTTCCACCTTAAGGATAATGCGCTCTATGTAGCGCCTGAAGAACGAGAACTACTTAAATATGTTCTTGCTTTTGAGGATGGAACTCTATTTAAACTAGCTAAAGAATTGAATGGCGAAAAACTCGATACCCCAGAATTGGAGAACTAATGGCATTTGAAATCAAATATGATAAAGATGGTAATCCCGTAGCGCAACCACAACTTAAAGAGAAACTTAATGTAGCGGCTGATTCGTTAGATCAGCCTCAACCACAACAAGAAGCGCAACCTGAACAAATGCAAGAGCAATCTGTGCTCGAAACGCTTGATGCAGAGCAATCTATTGAAACTACCCCTGAAAAACAACCAGAACCGGTACAAAACAACCCTGAAAAAAAACCATCAGCTCCTCAAGAGTCCTGGAAGAAATTAAGAGAAAAGGCCTTGGCTGCGGAAAAAAGGGCTGCTGAACTTGAAGAGGCATTACAAGCTGCGCAATCCGCAAAACAGCAACAAGCGCCGCAAGAAGAAGAAATAGATGAACTATCGGTGGATGCGGATGCGCTCGTTGAAGGAAAGCATCTTTCAAAAGTAAGCAAACATATTAAAAAGCTTGAGCAGCAACTACACCAATACCAACAACAAACAGCAGTCAATGCGACTGAATTAAGACTAAAGACGCAATATCCCGACTTTGATGCTATCGTTACTCGTGAGAATCTAGAATCATTGCGCTTAACCTATCCTGAGATTGCTAATACTATTAATTCGTCATCTGATTTATATTCTAAAGCAGTATCGGCTTATACTATGATAAAGAAACTTGGCTTGACCGCTGATGTAGATAGTTATGAAGAAGAAAAAGCAATCATTCATAAGAACGCGAATAAACCAAAACCAACGGCAGTTCTCAATCCAACGCAGAATGATAGTCCTCTATCTAAAGTTAATGCATTCAGTAAAGGACCTTTGACTGATGAACTGAGAGCGCAAATGCTTAAAGAAATGAATATGTATCGTAATAAATAGGTGACGTATGCAATTATGGCAAAAACAATCCATCTTCGCTCAAAATGTAGCATTGCTCTTACAATATATTCACTCTAAAGGTTATTTCGTTACGCTTGGTGAAGCATTTAGATCACAAGAGCAAGCCAAGATTTATGCACATGAAGGCAAAGGGATTACCGATAGCCTTCATTGTAAGCGCTTAGCTATAGACCTTAATCTTATTAATGCTGAAGGGATTTATCTGCCTGACAGTAAAGATTATGAACAGTTTGGTGTATATTGGGAAAGCTTAGATCCATTAAATCGCTGGGGTGGAAAATTTAAGCGAATCGATGGCAACCACTATGAGATGCAAGATTTATAATGCTCCTTTTTACTGCTGATGCAAAGTATCCTACTTGAACTTTGTGTCCGTGTTTAGTGTGGCCCAAGGTAGACGCTTCATACTACCTTGGGCTTATTTTCATAAACGCTTGTTTTCTGAAATTAAGAATGGCATGCTCATTAATGAATCTATAATGCAAAGGAGGCATTATGAATGAAGAGCCAAATCTTGATCAAATCAAACAAAAAAACGCCACCAAAGTAAAACTCGCTATCATCGCATCTCTCGTTACCCTTTATGCTGCATACATGGGGAGCGTTCAGCTTGGCCTGGATTTTGATAAATTCATTATGTTACTTTTGGAGAAATAATATGAAGGCTTTATTACTTTCAGCATTATTATTGTCCCCTTTTCTCAATGGCGCATCCAAAGAAACTGAAAAACAACGCGTTGAATTAGCAATGCAACAAGAAAATGACGATATGAAAATTAAAATGGCTGGTCTTGCCGCAATAGTAACGGTTATTTTGATCTATCTTAGGGGCAAAGCGGGTGGAGAGGATGCAGCGGTATTCGATACCATGATGTTGGATATTTTAAAAAAGTAAGATAATATACCTACGAATGCAAAGCAGCATCATTCACTGCAATCTAACACATCGGATGCAAAGCGGAATTCATCCACCGCAGACGCAATGTAGCTTCGTCAGCTTCATTAAATCAAATCATTTCTTTTAGTTTAGGAGCCAAACAATGGCTATAACAACTACGAGTATTCTGCCTTCGCCGGTGCAGCAATCTTTTAGTTACAAGCTCCTTTCGGTGCCTGTACCTAACATGATTCACAAAATCCCTGCGATGAAGAAGAATATGCCTCGCAACGGTGGTAATACACTTCGTATGCGTAGATACAATCCCCTCAATACCGCAATGGTTCCACTAGGAAACTCTGGTATCACGCCTCCAGCGCAAAATCTAACCGCTGTGGATATTGACGCCCAGATTTCGTTTTACGGTATAAGTGCCGTAATAGTTTACTGCTAAAGACTTATGTGCAGTTAAACGAGCAGGTTAATAAATAGATCTTTGAAATACACGGTTTTGTAGGCAAATAGCCTGCTTTAAATCCGCTCTAATTGACTTGGAAGCCCTAACGTAAAGTCGAGGGTGACAAGGGCGAAGATATCTATAACGGATTAGCATTAAACTCTTTACAGGTTTGCCATAAATGTTTTCTTAGGGATAGGGTGGTATCGTTGACCAGCCATCCTGTTTTACCTACGGTTCTTCGGTATTTTAAAAGAAGCCCTGCTTGAGGTTTTTTTACCTTGAGTAAAGGTTCAACAGCTTTAAGTATATTTTCCATATCTTTACCGAAAATATGCCATCGATAACAGGTTTTCCGTCCAGGAATTTCTTTTCTTTGGTCGAACTGTCCGCCGAATGTATCCTTAATCCAGTTCATTAAACGCAAACTAGTATTGATCACGGTGAGTCTGCATACGTAATAATCTTTTTTTCTTCCTTTGGTTGGTTTTAAATGTTCGATACCGATACTTCCTTCACCATCAATAATTCCAGCAAAGTAAGCTAAATCTTCTAATGAGTACATAGACAATCCTTATGGTTAATGCGTACCGTAAATAGTATATCACGCTGAGAGACTAAAGCGAGTGGAAATCGAAAGATTAAGCGATAGTCCGATCTTATGAGGAAACCATAAGAGATAAACAGAAATGATTTATCCCCCTTTTGGGAGTAACAAATTGTACCCTACAAAACCAAGATCCAGTTTTGAACGAATGCGCAGCTCGTTTGGGCGTATCGCTTCGTCAAACAGAAGATCAGCTTGAACAAAGTGAGCTGAATAAATTTTCTCTGATAGACTTGGAAGCCTTAGCGTAAAGACGAAGGTAACAAG
>Ga0210395_10000274_pt1 | contig 40535 bp, 36 predicted proteins | sample IncBWH4OmetaG_FD_150861 | JGI IMG/M metagenome (GOLD analysis project Ga0210395, IMG submission 150861) | Forest soil microbial communities from Barre Woods Harvard Forest LTER site, Petersham, Massachusetts, United States - Inc-BW-H-4-O ...
TTCTTCAGCATTCATGATCATTTGTTGTTTTGTGTACTGCTTCCAAGCCCTCACGGCTCTGCAACGTCGAAACGTCCATTCTGCATGCCACGACGCATGCGCCGACGAGTAACGGAATCAGGATTGCGATTCGATGAATTTGCGTCATCCTTCTGCTACAACGGGCGCGACCTGGTGCAATCTGCAGACCGCTTACGAAGAGACAGGTTAGCGAACCTGTAAAACTTAATTGGTTGTTGCGCGTGAATCGTTCATGAGACGTAGGCGATGCCCTCGACACGCCTAGATTGATTGATCCGCGGCTCATGAATTGAAATTCTTATCCTCCGTTAGCGAAAGCTGCCTGCGCTAGTTAGACGGCACGCAGGTTGGACAGTTCGTAGGAAAGGAGGTCGCCAATGCGCTCGACGGTCACGTCCGCCGGCGGATAGGCGGCGAGCACCTCCGGGTCGTTCGCGAACTTACCTTGGCGCGGAAACACCGTGGTCACCTTCTTCGTCGCGGCAAGGATGCGCAGCTTGTCATCCACCATTACGTAGCGCTCCGCCGGGTAGCGTCGCTCGACATCGGCCAGTGCCTGCTCCTTGTGAATGTAGATGAGCACATGTCCACTGACGGCTCCGCTGATTCCAGAACGCTCGACCTTACGCGGTTGAAAAACCACATCGCCATCCGAAAGGATCACGGTTTGCCCCCAACTCTGCAGCCGATTCAGCACCTCGAGAGCACCGGGATAGAGTCGGTCGGTGAAGGGATAATCCACCAGGTAGGCGGACATACCCAGCAAACGAATGTTTATGGTTGAAGGCATGAAGGTAGATTGCGTTATACCTCTGGATTCGACCTTACTTGCGCAGTTTGCCCGCACACCTCCATGTGCAAGCGGCGTGCCACGGACTGTGTCCCCGATGTGCTTTAGAAGCACGGACCTAGATAAGGGTGCGTTTTTCCTCGAAATATGATGAAGCCGAAAGTTTGACACTTCTGTCAGTGCGGGCCTCGAGCGTCAGTTCACTCTGACATGACCGAGCGGCGCACCGGTTGCCTGATTCTGTCAAGGAGCAGAGGAGTGAAAAAGCGGCAAGAAGTGTCATGCCGCGCAAGTGCATGACAAATTGAATCGCTGCAGCGGTTTTGACGCCCGCGTCAACGGTATGACTTCCTCGCTTCTGGCAGGTAATTGAGGGGATTCGTGCTGTGTCAACAACTCGTTGAAAGTAAAGACCTTCCGAAGGAACTTCAAAATTGAAGGGGTGGGCCCTGGGGTGCAAAACTCTGCTCTGCTGCCAGCCTTGAAGGAGCCGCAAATGCTACAAACGCTAATCGCAAAGCTAAAGCCGTATTTCGTCCCTACTCTTATCTTTCTGATGGCGGCGGGCATTCTGGTGGCCATCATCGGGAACTGGAACGGCTGGGCGAGCGAACGAGCCGAACAAGAAACTGATGATGCCTACGTGCGGGCCGACCTGACGCCGCTCAGCACAAAAGTCTCCGGCGTTGTCGTGAAGGTTCTCGTGGACGACTATCAGACTGTAAAAGCCGGCGACCTTCTGGTGCAATTGCGGGACGATGACTTCCGAGCGCAAGTAGCACAGGCAGTAGCAGCCGTCGAGGCGGCGAAGGCGGCCATCGAGGACAATCGGCGCCAGAAGGACCTGCAAGACGCCAAGATTGACCGCGCAAAAACGGGAATCGATCTTGCCAAAGCACAGATTTCTGCGGCGCAGGCGGCGATCGAGGCCACCAAGGCCGACGTCGATCGAACTATCGCGGAACGTGCTCGCCAAGAAGCGCTGATCGCCACGCACTCGGCCACCCAACAGCATCTCGAACAAGCTGTCGCCGACCAGCAGCGATTCCGAGCCCAGGTATTAGCGCGCCAAGCCGATCTCGAACAAGCAAAAGCAAACCTGGCCAACAACCAAACCGCCGTCACAGCCGAGACGCGAGCCCGCGCTGTGCTCGATTCGCGCGATGCCCAACTCCTCGCCGATCTGCATGGAAAGCAGGCTTCCCTCGACGTTGCTAAAACCAATCTGGACTACACACGCATCTATGCTCCGGAGAATGGAGTCGTCGGCGAACGCAAGGTCCGCCCGGGACAACTGGTCAGCCCAGGAACCCAAGTGCTGTCACTCGTTCAGACCGATGCGTGGGTGCAAGCAAACTATCGTGAGACCCAGGTGCGGCACATGCAGCCTGGCGCTCCAGCAGAAATTTCAGTGGACGCCTTTCCCGGCGTGCATCTGAAAGGGAAGCTGGTTCAAGTTGCACCGGCCAGCGGTTCGCAATTCGCCTTACTGCCACCTGACAACGCCACCGGCAATTTCACAAAAATCGTTCAGCGCGTCCCCGTCAAGATTGTATTCGATCCGGGACAGCCCATGGCTCAACGTTTGCGGCCCGGCCTATCGGTGATTGCCCGGGTCCGCACGAATGCCGTTTCCGAGTGACCCCGGAGCAAACCACTTGAGCACCGCAAGCGCCCAACTCGCCGTACCCGCAGCGTTGCCCAAAGCGCCGACTCAGCTTTCGACAAACCCGTACGTCGGAATCCTCGGGGTCTTTCTAGGCGCGAGCATCGCCACCATGAACAGCCGGCTGCTCAGTGTTGGCCTTGCTGATTTGCGCGGCGCCCTCGGACTCAGTTTCGACGAAGCTTCCTGGCTGCCCACGGCGCTGAATATGGCCACGATGTTTAGCGGCGTTTTCTGCGTGTTCCTGAGCGTAATTTACGGTCCTCGCCGCGTTCTCCTTTTCACCGCTTCCGTCTTTACGATCACTGCCATTCTCCTGCCGTTTTCACCTAATTTCTGGGCCATGTTGGCGTTGCAAGTGCTAGCTGGCTTGGCCTCTGGGACTTTTTATTCCCTCACCATGACCTTCGTTCTTACGTCCCTCCCGAAGCGCCTAATCATTTTTGGCATCGCGGCCTATGCCGCGGACATTATTTTCACGAGCAACATCGCAGCAGCGCTTCAAGGCTGGTATGCCGACCATCTTTCCTGGCGCTGGATTTTTTGGCACGCCGCCCTGGTGACGCCCCTGATGATGCTTTGCGTGTATTTCGGCATTCCCCGCCGCAACCCGGTCTTGCCCGCTCCAAGTTGGCGCGGATTTGCCTATTTCAGCTTGAGCCTCAGCCTGCTTTTCGGAGCTCTCGATCAAGGCGAGCGTCTGGACTGGTTCCACTCCCCCGTGATCATTGCTTTGACGGCTGCTGGAGTTTTTTTACTCGCAGCCACTTGTGTCAGAAGGATAGTGCAGCCGAATCCGCTGGTGGATCTCTCCTTCCTGAATTCAAGGAACCTGGTCATCCTGGCCTTATCGATTTTCGTTTTCAAGTTCGTTCATCTGGGGAGCATCATTCTTATTCCCGGTTTTCTCGGCAACATCCAAAGATATCGAGCTGTAGAAACCGGCCACGCTCTCGCCTGGATTGCCTTGCCCCAATTCGCCGTGGTCTGGCTGGTAGCTGTCGCTATTCTCTTCACCAACTCGCGACTCATCCTGGCGGTGAGTCTTGCCATAGTGGCCTTGGGCTCCTTGGTCTGCGCGCATCTCGACCCGTCCTGGGCGGGCGCAAGTTTCGAAACGATAGAGCTCGTTCTGGCTATGGGCCTCGCGGGCGCCTACGTCGGGCTCGTAAGCAGCATCGTTCTCGTAGGGCTGGAAAAGGGTGCGCTGAAGAGCGCCGCCGCTGCCGCTACGCTCTCTGGATTTATGCATACCTTCCGGATTTTTGGCGGCCAAGTCGGCGTGTCCCTCATGAATCGCTTCATCACCGTTCGGGAAGAGTTTCACTCCAACATGCTTGGCCTTCACGTCCAGGTTGGTAACTGGCTCACAGACGAACGCCTACGCATCGTTAGCCTCGACATGTTACCCAACTCGTCAGGATCGGACGAAGCGCAAGCGCGCGCAGGCGCGCTCTTGGGTCAACAAGTGCACGCACAGGCTTATACGCTGGCCATCGCCGACGGCTTTGTGCTTATTGCCGGCGTGGCGGCAGCCTTTTTGCTGATCATGTTGTTTATGCAGCCGATAAAACCCAGCTATCAAGACTTGAGGAAAATGCCATGACTCGCCGACAATTTCTCCGGATATTGAGAACCGCCGGAGTATTTCTCCTTTGCACCACTTCGGCTCTGACCGACGAAGTTCGACACCTGAAACTTTCGGAAGCGGTTCAGCTGGCGCTGAAGCACAACCACAATGTGCGCATCGCGCAGTACGGAGTCGATGAGAAACAACATGCTAAAGAGGCGGCGAAGAGCTCGTATTTCCCATCTATTCGCAATGACAGCAGCTTTCTACGCGTCACGGATACGCAATTGATTCAGATCGCTCCCGGCAGCCTGGGCGAAGCGGCGGGAACGCCGATTCCAACTGTGAACGACATCATCAACCAAGGGGGTCGCAATCTTATAACCAGCGGAACCCAGATCACGCAGCCATTGACCTCGCTCCTGAAAATCAAACAAGCAAACCAGATAGCTCAAGCCGAGGCACAAGCCTCGCGCGAGAAGGCAGACCTTGTCGAAAACGACGTAGCACTCGCGGTACATGAGGTGTACTACGGAATCTTGGTTGCTCAGGCGCACCGCACCGCCACCGAGGCACGGATAAAAGCGTCGCAGGACCTGCAGAACGAACGGATCGAGCAGGTGAAATTCGGCAGCGCGTTGGAACAGGACTCGATCGAGAGCCGCGCGCAAGTATTGCAAGCCAAGCAAGAACTGCTAACGACGGACCTTCAGTTAGACGACCTGAAGTTGAAGCTCAAGGACCTGATGGGGCTGCCACTGACCACCGGCCTGGACCTTGATCCCACAGTTCTCGAATTTCAAGAGACTTGCTCGCGCGATGAATGTGTTAAGGCAGCAATGGACTCGCATCCTGAAATCCGTGAAGCTCGTGCCGAAGTGGAGAAAGCGGAGGCGGCAGTCCGTTTGTCCAAGACCGACATCTGGGTTCCCGATGTGGAGGCTCTCGCCCGCTACAGCCATCAGGAAAATGTCCCGTTTTTGGCGCATAACTTTGGCACGTTCGGAGTTCACTTCGGCTACGACCTGTTTGATGGAGGGCGTAAGCGAGCGGTGCTGCGTGAGCATCAAGCGCAGTTGTCTCAAGCGAAAGAGAACCTCGCTAGGGTGACGGATGAAGTCGAGCTGACAGTCGAAACGGCGTACAACAAGTTGGAAAGGACGCAGCAGTTGCTGAAGGTGTCCGAAGAGGTTTTGGCTCTCCGCACCGAATCGAACCGCGTGTTGCAGGAAGAGCTGTTGCGAGGGACGGCGCTGAAGTCGCAGTCTGGCATGGCAATCGCTCAGGAGTTCGACGCGAAGGCGCTCCTCCTGCAATCGCAGCTGGACTATTCCCAGGCTCACGATGAGTTTATTCACGCCATGGGGCGCACACCCGAATGACTCGCTGGCATCCCGAAATACACCTACGCCGCGTAGGCCTCGATTCATTAGTTATAGCAGCATCCAGATGACATGCCGGGCACCGACAACCTACTTGACTTTGCCACCGGGGGTTAATCCTCTGTTCAAATGTCGCCCTATCGGCCGGGCTCCGGGATTGGCAGCACAATGAGAACTCAAAATTTCTAACTCGAACCGCGCCAGTAGAGGAACACGAAACGCAACCAAAAGGATCTAATAGATAAGAAACAAGTTAGTGGTCCGAGGAATCTCGCTGGGCTGCGAGGGCTCTGGGCTCGGTTTGCCAAACGCCAGGTTGCGCCTTCTGAGCCCTGAAAGCCTTAAGCCGGCTAACGGTACCAGAATGCCTTAGCTTTTGGCCCGGGCCCCACAGAGGGTAATTAGTTGTTGTAACGATTATCGTCGTAACGCATCTAATCTTGCAGCAGCATCTAGGAATCTAGAGAGAGAAAGGACAAAATTCCGTGAATACTTCAACTGTACTACGGGCCCCTTCCCTAACCACTTGGAGCATTGACCCAGCTCACTCGATCGCCGAGTTCAAGGTCAAGCACATGATGATCTCCAACGTTAAGGGTCATTTCTCCAAAATCGCCGGGAGCTTGACCAGTGATGAATCCGGCCACGCGAACTCTCGAGTGGAGGCCACCATCGACGCAGCCTCGATCGAAACACGCGACGCCCAGCGCGATGGGCACCTCAAGAGCGAGGACTTCTTCCATGTGGAAAAATTCCCCACACTGACGTTTCGGTCCACCTCGATCGGCCGGGCTGGAAACGGAGAACTGTCCGTAGAAGGCGACCTTACCATTCGCGGGGTCACGCGCAAGGTGGTCTTCGCCGTCGAGGGACCAACCTCCCCGGCCAAAGATCCTTGGGGAAATACCCGGATTGGGATCTCTGCGACCACAAAAATCAACCGCAAGGATTTCGGTCTGGTGTGGAACGCGGCGCTCGAAGCTGGCGGCATTCTTGTCGGCGACGAAGTGACCATCACCCTGGACGTGCAATTTACAAAGGCTTGAGAATCAAGTCGGAAGGTGGCTGAAAGCCCCAAAGAGTATCGCTTGGGACGGATGATGGACCTCCGTCCCGGCGATCGAGCTAGAAATTCTTAGTAGCAGGTCGGTTCTTATCGCCACGCGTGTTGGACGAGGCATCCGTGCGCAGCGCTCCGGTCACGTCTGTTGACGAACGGTTGGGAGTGGTTCTCTCGGCGTCAATGCGTGCAGCGCGGGAACAATGTGACCAGCAGAGTCAAATCCCACGTCGTGAAGAACAACTGGTCGGTCTGAACTTTGGCCGTCTCGGCTGCACGAGCGATGAAGCCCAGGCGATGGCGCTTCACGAAATTGTGCAGATGCTCGACGCAGATTCCGGTAAGGTTCGCGACCTCTGCGTGCGTGAATATTTTTTGGCTAGCTCTTACGGTAATCACGGTTTTGTTTCTCCTTAAAGTGCGAACAGCCAGTACCTTACAAACATCCATGCGAGCGGCCCTGCCAAACAAAGGCCAGCCGCCATCGCCAGAAACACTTGAGTGCCGGAGATGTCTAACTTGCGGGTCATGTGCTTGTCTCCTCGCCAACTAGTTCTGGCTTTCGATGAGCGGGAGTTGCGACGTGAGTTGCACGTCGATCATCATGCTGATGCGGCGGTCCAGCTGGAAGAAGGTTGCCGCTTGTTTCCCGGGCAAGACCTTCCGAAAGATAGGCACATATTTTTGGCGAAGCTGCGCTGCCGCGATATCCACATCTAGCCACCGGCGGACCAGGCTATCGGCCTGCTCATCTGTCTGCGTTCCGTACTCGTCGGAATACTCTTTGACCAGCGCGGCTCTGGCGTCGTTGATCTTTGCGAATTCCGCCGAATACTGCTCATACACCGGCCAGAACTTGGTGGCTTCGCTATCCGTGAGCGTCAGATTCGCAGCGATAACCTGCTTCTTGATGGAACGGATGTCTTTGAGCAACAGCGCGAATTGCTGGTTCGTAAACGCCTCGGCACTGCCGGGGGCCGCGGCTGCTGGTTGCGAAGATGGATCTTGAGCGGCAACTCTTCGACTTCCAAACACACACATTCCTATGAATGCGAGCATTGCAATCGTGATTTTCTTCAAAGTATTCGTTCTCCTTTAGTGTCAAGCAGTAAGTTCCCGAGGCAACCTGCCGGAAACTCCGTGTGGCGGTGACTCGATAAGATAGTGTTGCAACCGGGCTTCCAACCGCCGGGCCCTGATTGCCTGCAAGTCGTTGATTGTAAATTGCTTGGGAGAGAAGAGTGACCGGTGAAATGGGTGATAGAGACCACTCTGTCTGGCGCCTAGCGTTTTCGACAGACGATTGACACTGCATTCGACAGCGCTGCCACAATCAGTACTTGCCGTGGAAGATGGCATGGTTGATATCAAGCCAGTGCGCTTAAAAAATCCTCCATGCCCGAGCGTGTAATACCTCGGGTCTTCGTGCGTTACCGCAGGTACGATGGCTTCCGTCACATAGGACACCAATCACGGCAATTTCAGTCAGGTCTACAACAACGTCACCTCCCCCAATTTCGGCCGCTTCACGGATTTTGAGCGCTGGCAGACCGCGTTCCTGCTCAGTGTCGTCAACCAAGGGGCAGGCACTAGACCTGAGCCGAACGCCAGAGGCGCGACACCATCCACTTTCGGCGCGGAACCACAAAAGACATCGGTTGCGATAACATGTGGGCGCCTTGGGGAAAGCGCTCAAACACGTTCGACCGGTTGCTGCGCGGCGCACGCTGGTCGCATTCGGAATGCTGTTGGCGCGGGGGCCATGCGCATTCGCGCTGGATCCGGCGCTGGATGTGAGTCAGTACGCGCACAAGGCATGGAAGGTCCGCGAGGGCTCTACAAAAAGGCAAATCACCTCAATTGCTCAGACGCCCGACGGTTATCTCTGGCTGGGCACGCAGTTCGGCATGCTGCGCTTGGATGGTGTGAGGACCGTCCCTTGGCAGCCGCCAGCGGTTCAGGATCTCCCTTCAAGCGCCCGTTCCTGGTCGGCTGAAAAGCTCTCTGGGAAAGACCCCGAGATGACGCTATGAGTAAGTCGGAGCGCCCCCAAGTCAACGAGTTGCGCCACCTGGACAGTTAAGCAGCGAGGTCGAGTGTAATGAAGACAATCGGCATACCAGCAATCTTGCTGCTCCTTCTATGTTCAGGTTGTTCGAGGCAATCTTCGCATGCACCGGTCACCGTCACGTATCTGGATGTTGAGTGGGACACGCCCGATCTGATGCCTGGCGCGGCGAAAGATTTGCAGGACTTCACACAGGAAACCGGGATACAAGTCAAACGCCTGCCCCGCCCTGATGGCTCCTTCAATCAGCTCGCTCTCTGGCGCGAGCTACTCCAAAAAGGCAACGGCACTCCTGATGTTGTCAGCATGGATGTGATCTGGTCCGGAATGCTGAATCAGTATCTGATGGATCTAAAGCCCTACTTTGCCACCGAGCTTTCCTTACAGAATCCGGTGGTGCTGGCGAGCTACACCTTGGGTGGCAAAGTAGTGGCTATGCCCCACCACGCCTATATCGGTGTTTTGCTTTATCGCCCTGAACTCCTGCGAAAATACGGCTACGGTGAGCCACCCAAAACATGGGATGAACTGGAGAGGATGGCCAACCGGATTCAGGCGGGCGAACGGGCCAAAGGTGATAAGGAGTTTTGGGGCTATGCCTGGCAAGGGGGCTTCGACGAAGATTTGACCTGCAGTGCTCTGGAATGGCAGGTTAGCGACGGCGGGGGACGAATCATCGAAGACGACAAGACCATTAGCGTGAATAACCCGCAAGTGATTCGCGGCTGGCAACGCGCCGCGCGCTGGGTGGGCTCCATTTCGCCACCAGGCGTGGCGGCCTACGCAAAGTGGGACGCGCAGAACTACTGGGGCTCTGGTAAGGCGGCCTTCCTTCGTAGTTGGCAATCCGACTATAGTCTGCTCATTCGCGGCTGGCCTTTCGCGGAGTCGGGTTCGCATACTCCGTCCAGTAGCTTTACGCGGTTTGGCGTAACTAGCATGCCTGGCGGCGAGTCAGCACGAGTAGGGACCTTAGGAGGAAACGGTTTGGCGGTCTCTCAAAGTTCGGCTCACCCTCGTGAAGCTCTGGAGCTGATCCGATTTCTTCTGCGAAGAGATACCCAGCTCATGCACACTAGCGTGATTTCCGAACCACCCCAGGAAGTCGAACTATTCGAGCTGCCGGCCATTTTTGGGGTGTATCCCCAGCTTTCCAAATTGCGGCAACACGGTAGCAATGTCGTGGCGCGTCCATCCGTGGTTGCCGGCCAGAAATACGAAGAAGTGAGCACGGCGTACATGCGGGCGGTACATTCCGTGCTTGCTGGCGAAAAGACTCCGGCGAAGGCCGCCGCGGACTTGGAGAAAGAATTGGTTGAAATAACCGGATTCAGGTACGGACCGCCTCCCAATCTCGGGGGGGCGTCCCGCGAAAAGGGCTTCTAATAGATCTCGGGTGTGTTTCGGCTTCGAGTGCATGCACTAGCAAGCTTGGCCATTCGTAGCAGGTCCATCGATAGGGAGTCACAAGTGGTCACGAAACTTGCCGGGTGGGCGAAAAAAGCTGGCGACAGAACTTTTCCTCTCGATCGACTCAACATCGGTCCCCGTTTGACACTCTGCTTTGCCTTCATCATCCTGGCGATGTTGTTGGGCAACGCGGTTTTACTTTGGCAATTCCACCGGGTCAGCGTTCAGGCGGAGCGCTTGAGCGGGGTCGACCAGGAGTTGATAGCCGTACTGCAGGCTCATACCAATCTCATGTCGTTCTATGAACGACTGGATGAACTCGCGCATTCCGAAAACACCGCCGGGCTAATGACCGAGGCGGAACTTCTCCGTACCGCACTCGTTGGGGACAGCCGGCGCAGCAGGAACGCCCTCAGTCGCCTGCCGCCGGATGTGGAGTTGGATCCCGCACTGTTGCCTACATTGCAAGCCATTCAGGACTCTCTGCCGGCGGAGCTTGTTGCCATCACCGCCTTGGCCAAATCGAAGGACTGGCAGGCTGTTCGCCTGCGCCTGGCTAACCAGGTCCGGCCGCTGGAATCCAGAACTTCGGCGCTCGTTGAAAATATCGACCGCGAAGTCGGCGAGAAGCGCGGGCAAGCTCTTATAAGAATTGGAGAGGCTCAACGTCGAATTTTTTTCATTGTGCCGGCAACGGCTGCATTGACTCTCGCCTTCGCCGCCTTCCTCGGCTTGGCAATTACGCGCAGTATCACTCGGCCACTCAGGCGCTTGACGGAAGGCTCCAAAGCTTTAGCCGGAGGAGATTTCAGTCACCGCGTGCCCACGGCGGGAAAAGACGAAATCGCTCATCTCGGGAACATCTTCAACGACATGATTGTAAGGCTCCAGGAGCTTTACCGCGAGCTGCAACGTAGGGAGGACTACCTTGCAGAGGCTCAAAAACTCAGCCACACGGGCAGTTTCAGCTGGCACGTTTCGAGTGGAGAAATCTACTGGTCCGTTGAAACCTTTCGAATGTTTGAATACGATCCATTGACCAAGCCCACGCTGGATCTGGTGATGGTACGCACGCACCCGGAAGACAGATCGTTTGTGCGACAGGTGATCGAACGCGTTTCGCGTGAGAGAACTGCTTTCGACTTCGAACATCGTCTCCTGGTTCCCGGTGGAACCGTCAAATACATAAGGGTCATTGGGCGACCCTCTGGGATTGCGCACGGCGGCTTTCAGTTCGTCGGCGCAGTAATGGACGTCACCACCGCGAAGGAATCGCGCCACGCTCTCGAGAGGGCCTACGCCGAGATACAGGTTCTGAAGGACGAGCTGCAGAAAGAGAACATCGTCCTTCTTGAGGAGGTTGCCAGGACCTCAGGGCGGCTTGAGGAGAGAGAGCGCATTGCCCGCGATTTGCATGACACCTTACTGCAGAGTTTTCAAGGCGTGTTGCTGCGCTTTCAGGCGACGACTTACCTGCTGCCGGGGCGTCCAGACGAAGCGCGGAAAACACTGGAGACCGCGATTGAGCAGGCCGCGCAAGCCATCACCGAGTGCCGGGATGCTGTACAGGGGCTACGGTCATCGTTGGCAGTGACCTACGATCTTGCTAGTGCGATAGGTACTTTGGGCCGGGAACTTGCTGGCAGCGAAATGAACGGCAATGCTGCCGAGTTTCAGCTGCAGGTGGAAGGCACGCCAAGGAACCTCCATTCGATCCTTAGGGACGAAGTCTTCCGTGTTGCGGGCGAGGCTGTGCGCAATGCCTTTAAGCACGCCCAGGCCAAGCGCATCGAAGTGGAAATCCGCTATGAAGAACCTCAACTTCAGATGCGGGTCCGGGATGACGGGAAGGGCATTGACGCGAAGCTTCTGAATGAGGGGGGACGCCCCGGACACTACGGTTTGCGTGGCATGCACGAGCGCGCCGATCTGATGGGGGGAAAACTGGCGGTCTGGAGTGAACTTGATGCTGGTACGGAGATTGACCTGAGGATACCTGCCTCCCGAGCTTACCAGACATCATCTTCTCGAGCCCGTTCCTGGTTGGCAGAGAAGCTCGCGGGGAAAGACACGGAAGCCGAATCATAAGTGCTGATGCTTCCCCGGATCCCCATCCTCAAACTCCACTCAAAGGCCTGGCAACCTCAGCTTTTCTATATCGTTATAAAAACAGTGGGGGATCCCCCGGCCCTTCACCATCACCAGCGAAGATACCTGTATATGTCTATATATTTAGAGACATCTAGCGAACTGCGGCTGTGGTCTGGGTATGCCCGGCGAAATACTGTTCCAGGCCTCCCATGACTTCGCTAATCCCGTTTTGGACATTGTGGTTCAGCGCCGCCACCACGGCTGAGACATCTTTTCCGTTCACCGACTCGTCGTGCGAGTACGTGCGGCTCCAGACGACGGCCCCGGTTTTAGAGTCTCGCAGCTCGAACTCCAAGGCCACGCGGACCGCCACGCCGTTTCCGTCGATCTCCCGGAGGTCATATAAACGGCCGCGGAGGACATAGTCGCCGCGGGAGTCGCTGCGCAAGGAGTAGACATGCTGGTAGCGCTCCGACTCTTGTAGCTCTCGGAGCAGGACATCGCTAATCATTTCAGAAGGCGGCTCCGCCCATCGCTGATACTCGTACGTGCCCAACGCCTGGCCAGTCGAGGTGTAGACGATGTGGTCGTCACGATACAGATGCGACGTGGTGATCGGACCAAGGAGCAGCGTAACGGGGAAGGGAGCTGGATCCGCTCCCGAAGTTTTGTCGCTGGGAGGCGTTAGCTGATAAAACTTGCTGGGCCGCGCGGCGCCGCAGCCATTTAGGATTCCGAGACAGAGCATGAGCGCCGGAAAAATAAACCTGCGTTTCATTGTTGTTCTCCTGTTTTGTGTTCTCGCGGATTGCTCGCGCGAATAAGGGTGTACGGACGGGTCTTGATGGTTGCTGTGAATTCCTTCAAGTTCTCGGTAACATGCCGCATATTGTCGAGCAATTCGTCGATGTTTTCGGAATTGACGTCAAGGGTTTGGTCAATCCGCGCAGTGGCGTCGGTCATGTTTGTAAGCGTGCGGCGCAGCTCGACGACGGCTTGGCGGACGTCCGCGCGATTCTCGCCCACCATGGCATCGACATGGTTCAACGTCTGGTTTGCTTCGTCAGAAGTCTTTTGAAAATCTTCGAGGAGCGGTTGCAGTTTCTCGCTGACAGCGTTTACGTTTTGAAGAGTTGTCTTGATCTGGGGACGGTTTTCTTCCAGCATCCCGCGCGCATTGGCGATCGTGGCGGCAAGATTCGCGCGGTTCTGCGGACCGAGCAAATCGTTCACGCGCGCGATGGTCTCTTTCACTTCCAACGCTCGATCGTTCAAGTTGCGAAGCAGTTCCTGGGCCTGGGGATTGAGGTCGTTGAGCTGCGCGGTCAGAGCGTTGAAATCCAGATACTTTAGCGAACGGAGTGCGGCGCCGCTTGCTGCTCTCGGTGCTTGCGCGCTGCCCGGGTAAATCTCAAGGTGATTGTCCCCCAGCGGGCTCATGCTCATGATCTTCACGCTGCTATCGGTTTTAACAGGAAGATCGGACTGCACACTGAAGACGATATCCAGTCGCGCTGGATTCTGCGGATCGAGCTGGATGCTGTCCACGCGGCCGACTTTCGGCCCGCCCGCGTAGCGCACGGTCGCGCCGGGCTCAAGCCCTCCTGCGAAGTCACAATACGCATGAAACTTTGTCGTGGATCGTCCGTAGGCTCCGGTTATGGTGAATACGGTGCCAAACAGCACCGCCACGGCGACGAGCACGAACAAACCAACGAGCGCCTGCTCACGTTTAGATTGCATCACTATCCTCTCTTTCCTGCAGCGTTATGGGCGTCGGGGTGCTCCGCCGTCAGCATCTGCAGGTAATCCAATTCCCCGGAAACCTCAGGTTCGGCAATGCGATCGAGGAATTGCCTAACTCGGGGTTGCGTACTGGAGCGCATCTCTTCGGTCGTGCCGAGCGCCACGATGTTGCCTTTGTCGATCAAGAGCATGCGGTCGGCGATCAAGAACGCGCTCGCCAGCTCGTGCGTAACCACAATGATGGTCATGTGGAACGCACGCTTCAGTTCCAGAATCAATTCGTCGATACCTGCCGCGATGATGGGATCCAGTCCAGCCGATGGCTCGTCGAAAAACAGGATCTCCGGGTCCATTGCTAAGGCACGGGCCACGGCGGCGCGTTTCTTCATGCCGCCACTGAGCTGCGCCGGCGTGTAATATTCAAATCCTTCGAGGCCGACCTGCTCAAGTTTTAGCCGAAGGATGATTTCAATGGTGGAGTCTTCCAGCTCTGTGTGCTCCCGAAGAGGAAGAGCCACGTTTTCTCCGACCGTCATCGAACCGAACAAGGCTCCGCTCTGGAAGGACATGCCGATTTTCTTTCGGATCTGGTCCATTTCTGCGGCGGAGATTTTCGCGAGATCCCGGCCTTTGATCCATATCTCGCCGGCGCTGGGTTTTTCGAGCCCCACCAGAGTGCGAAGAAGTGTGCTTTTCCCCGACCCCGAACCGCCAAGGATCACCAGGGTTTCGCCGCGCACGACGTCGAAGCTGATGCCATGCAGAATCTCTCGCTCTCCGTAACTGACGCGCAGGTTGCGCAGCGAGAGTACGGATTCCGAATTGGTGGCGACAAGCATTTGATCCTTGGTCATTAGTTACCTGCGAAAAAAAACAGAACTGTAAAGAACAAATCGACAACGACAACCAGAAAGATGGACTTAACCACGGCTTCGGTGGTGGACCGGCCGACTTGCTCAGCCCCTGCGCCGGTCGACAGCCCCTCAAGACAACCGACGGCGGTGATGGTGATGCCAAACATCACGCTCTTCACCAATCCCGTCGTGATATCCCGCAGGAGCAAGGAGTCGATGGAAGCCTGGATGTAGCGCCCAAATGTGAAATCTGCTTGAGCGACGCCGAACAACGAACCTCCGAGAATGCCCATGGCGTTGGCCCAGATAGTTAGGCACGGCAACATCACCATCATGGCCAGGAACTTTGGAGCGACCAGAAAACGGATTGGGCTGATCGCCATGGTCTCCAGTGCGTCGATTTCCTCGCTCACCTTCATAGTTCCAATTTCGGCTGCGAATGCAGACCCAGAGCGTCCGATGACAACAATGGCGGTGATTAGAGGACCGAGCTCCCGGGACATGGAGACGGCGACCGCCGTGGCAACGGCACTGATCGCGCCAAATCGGCGAAGTTCGTAGGCCGCCTGAAGCGCTAGGATTAAGCCAATGAAGAAAGTAATCAGGGAAAGTATGGGCAAGGCGCGGACGCCCGTGTCCATGGCTTGCGATATTGCTCGCTGGATCCGCAAGGGCTTTCCTTGAAACGGAGCCACCAAGGTGTAGTAGGCCGCGCGGGCGCTAAGAGAGGCGAGGGAGCCGAGATAACTCAAGCCATCGAGGGTGCTGCTGCCGAGCTGAGAGACGAATTCCATATCAGGAAGCCATGGCCTGTTCTTCGCTGTCGTAAATTTCAAAGACCTTGATGAGGCGGGAGAGTTGCAAAACCTCCCGGGCGGAGGTGCTGAGCCCGAACAAGATGAAACGGGAGCCGAGATCGCGGGAAGCTTTCAATCCTTCAATCAGGGAAGCCACACCTGAGCTATCGAGGTAACGGACCTGACTGAGATTCATTATCACGCGTGGCGTGTGACTTTCTCGGATCTCACGCAAAACGGAATCGCGCACTTTCGGGGAGTTCGCGAAATCGATGTCGCCCGAGAGATCGAAAATTGTGGTTTTGTCCTTACGGCGAGTGGAAATGTGCACCGTGTCTTCTCCTTCAGAGAACGCTGTTTGCCTGCGCCAGATACTTGACCAGCCGCACGAGGTTCGTGGGACCCATGCGGGTGAATGCCACCGTGTCCGTCGCTTGACGGATGAAGTGCGACCCCAATGCGCCGGGCGTATTTCATCGAGAGGCCGCCCTTGGAGTTTGCGAGCGTCAACCGCGGGACCGCGGTCGCAAAGCAGTATTTCGAGCTTTTGCTGAACTCGCCCATCGTGTCGGCGCTGCGCTCTCCGAAAGTACAACGCGATGGTCTGGTCAGGTCGACTGCCGTAAGAATGGCGGACGATGTTAGTCAGAGATTCATCGGCCGCAGGTGTGATCGACCTGCACTGCGCGACGGGGAATCCTGGAGTTTCGGTCAGGCCTTCAACCGCTGCCCGCGCCACCGATAGCCACTTGGGATTACTGTAAAGCGCCAACATCAACAACAGGCCTCCTCGGTACCCGGGCTTTCTCTCCTGGTCATTGCACGCGACCGGGCGTGGAAAAGTTTTCATTTGCGACATGAGCGGCCTTCTTGGCGAAGTCGTAGGTGGCTTTAAGATTGCCGCCAAAGAACCGGACCTTCCCGTTAACATCCTGCTCGAGAAGGGAGGTTCCGTCCGGACTCGTGAATTGGCAATGGACCGTGATGGAGGTGGCGCCGGAAACCGTTGTTACCTGCCGGGCCCTCTCGCTGCCTGCCTTGAAGCCCCGAACCGTGCTATGAAAGACGACGAGGTCGGCGACGCTCGCGGCGTTGCGGTCGCCGTCGCGATACACATGCGAAAATCCCTGCTTCTCGAGTTGACGAATCAGGTTTTCGTAAAGGGCGACCTGGAATTCAGCGGGCAGCTTGATTTCGTCGGATTGAATCATCTCCACTTGGAGCGCCGCCGCCTTGATCTTGGCGGGTTTGTTTTTCTGGGCGAATAGTGGAGAGGCAACGAAAACCGCAGTAAGGAGGAACAGCCGAATCCCCGCGTTGAGGATGCGCTTCATCATTTTTGCTCCTTTTTGGGTGAAGTACTGGAGGTAGCAGCTGGAGTTAGTTCTCCCGGAGGGGTTGTGTGGGCGCCCTGCGCCACAAGCTCTTTCTTGATCATTTCAGCTGTTCCGACCGGCATCGTGAAGATTGCGCCGTGCAGGCCCCCGTCAGCATCGCGATACTGAACGGTGAGCGTATCGATTTTTGTCCGGAATAAGCTCAGGACTCGGCCGCCGCCGTAAGGCGCCGCCATGCTCATAATGCCGATCGTTCCGCCTACGGCTCTTTGGGAGTCAGCGCCCGTAACAACGTCTTGAATAGAAGAAGCGTTCACATCCGAGCTTGTTTTGCCATGCACAAAATGCAGCTGCCCATTCTCAACATCCAGAGTGCCTTTTGCCTTGTCTTTGACGCCTGCGAGCCCCGTAAGCTGGACTACCTTCAAGGGGCCTGAAACCTGTTGCGCATTCGCAACAGGAATCGCCAGCCCGGCAAGAAGCCAAGCAACTCCAACTAGCACCGTGGTGCTTCTCGACGTCATGCCTCTCTCCTTGATCATCAAACCCAATCCGTATCAGCGAACGTGCACCAACATGAGGGAAACATCATCGGTTGGGGGGCCCTCCCGCCAGGCAGCCACGCCATCGAGAATGCCCTGTTTCATTTCGTGAGCAGGCCGGGACGACGTTTGGCGAACGATTTCCCTGACGCCTTCGATACCGAGCATCTCTTCCCTGGAATTGAAAACTTCGGTAATTCCGTCGGTGTACAAAACGATCCGGTCGTCCGGTTGGAGTTGCACTTCCTGGTTGGCGGTGGCATCCACAGCGTCAGGTAGCGCGCCGAGAATCATGCTGCGGGACTCGAGAAGTTGGGGAGTCTGGCCGGGACGCGCGAGCATTGCCGGTGGATGGCCAGCTCCCGCAAAGATCATGCTGCGTCGACGAGCATCGATCCGGGCTGCAGCCAGTGTGACAAACATCCCGGAGCCGGCGATGTCTTCGATGAGGAAGCGGTTCAACTCTCCGAACATGTCGATGAACGGCATACCACTGCGCAGGTGTGCAGTCGTTTCGGAGTAGATGCGGTTCGCTACCAGCGCGGAACCGATGCCGTGGCCGGAAACATCACATACGAGCAAGCTGAAGTGGTCTTGGTCCAGCGAATTTACGAGGGCGAAGTCGCCGCCGATGGAATGCACGGGATGATAGAAAACATCAACGCTCATGCAGTCCCAGGCCAGAGACTTCGGCGCCAAGCTGAGCTGCACCCGTGCGGCAAGCCGCAGGTCTTCCTCGATCTCCATCTGTCGCGCTTGAAGCTTGGCGTTGGCGGCGCGGAGTTCCTCTTCAGCGCGTATCTGCTCCGAGATGTCCGTGTAGGTCGCAATCCTAAACTTGGCACCGGAATTTTCTATCGTCCGGGAACTGACAATGACGGGCAGCCGGCCCCCGCCCTTGCGAGGCAGAACAAAGTTATATCTGTTGCGCCCGGCACGGAATGCGACATCCGTCTGCTGGCTCAAAAATTCCCATTCCTGAGAGGAGTAGAACTGAGTCGAGTCAAAAGAGACCAACTCTTCGGCGGAAATACCGGTCATTTCCAGAAAACGCGTGTTCGCAAAAAGTATGTGCTGCCGCTCGTTAGCTACGATGACGCCCTCGTTGAGCACCTCCAGGACGGACTCCATCTGGGCGAGCCATTCGGGCTTTTCGATTTTGTTCGGATCTCCGGTGGTCACCGACATTTGGCGCCCCGAACACAAGAGAAGAGTAGAGTCGACTGGCTCATGAGAACGCCACCTCTGCAGATGCGATCTCCGCGGGCCTTGCGGCAAGGGCCTGAAGATCAACTTTGTCGAAAGAAAATGGAGAATGCGCAGCCCTGCGGATGGGGGCCACAAGAGATCGCTCGGCTAGGTGCATGAGGTGTCGCCTGGCCCGGAATACTCGTGACTTGAAAGTTCCGATGGAAACGCCAAGCACATTGCATGCTTCTCGGCTCGTCATTTCGTCGTAGTAAGTCATCGTAAATGATTGGCGAAGCGCAGGACTCATTTTCCCGAGCAGAACGTCGATCAATTGGAGAGTTTCTCCCTCGGCGCAGACCATTTCCGGATCGGGTTGCGGGGTCGGAATCGTTTCGATCCAGGAACCCTCACCCGAGGAGGAAGATTCCGGAAGGGAGCTGAGCCGCGAATTCGTCCGTTTTCGCAGGATCATGAGAGCAGCATTGAGCACGATACGGGTGAACCAGGTCGTGAAAGCAGACCGGCCTTCGAAATTGCGCAGGTGGACATAGGCCGAGAGGACCGCATCTTGAACGGCGTCTTCGGCGTCTTCCTTATTACGCAAGATGGAGTAGGCCGTAGCCACAAATCTTGGCCGCGACGCCCGGAACATTTCCTGAAGCGCATCCACGATCCCGCGTGATTCGTGGCTGCCCGAGGCAGACATGGTTGGACGTGAGTTTCCGTGTCGTCCGCCGGAAAAGCACGGGCGAATGGCCTGTGCACTTTTATAGGAGCGCATGCTGTAGCCGGCAGTTCTTGACGTGTCCCTCATTCGCGATCTCCGTTTCCGTCCTGAATCCATAAAGCATCTGTAGGCCCAAGTAAGGACCCTGGCCGGGCGATCTGCCATCCCGCGTGTTTTCAACGGAGAACAGAAAGTTGGCGGCGCGCCGCAAATGGAAGAGTTCAATTCGTTTGCAATCTATGGCGAGGAGTTGACGGTAACGTCGAGGTCGTGACGCGGAAACGGTTGACGGAATGCTTTGAACCTCGCCTTCACTGTATGTGTCTTCACTTTCAACGATTTGGCGCGACCGAGCGGCAGCCAGGATTGGCACGCTCGTTGCACTGCAGACAGGCGAGCCAGCGTTGAGGAGCCAACGTGCGGATAGGAATTGGGTCGGACCAGAGCGGGTCGGAGTGCAAGGAACGTCTCAAAGCCAGATTAACCAGGCAGGGCCACGCCATTGAGGATGTTTCGACTGGGGATCAACCCCGAAGCGACTACCAGAGCATAACAACGGAGCTTTCGTCGGCTATCTACACAGGCCGCGTCGAACGCGGTGTGCTGATCTGCTCCAGGGCGATTGGAGCTTGCGTGATGGCCAACAAGCACCCCGGTGTTCGCGCGGCTTTGTCCCATGACCTGAACTCGGTGCGTGAAGGTGTTCAGGACGACGGAATGAACCTTCTGGTGATGGGCGGTTACGGTCTAACGCCCGATTGGGCTTGTGAGGTCGCGAGCGTCTTTATCAATTCCACGTACTCACCCGGCGAGAAGCCATTTGGCATTCCTCCCAGGCGCCTGGCGCGCATCGTCGAACACATCCGGAAGAACCTCGATAAACCGCTGGGCGTTGGCGCACTTTCGAGCTTGGCGGAGATGAGCCAGTCGCATTTCTCGAAGATGTTCAAGCTCAGTACCGGCCTGGCGCCTCACCAATTCGTTTTGCAAGAGCGCATCAATCGTTCGAAGGAACTTCTCCGTCACGATGACGCGAAGATCGTAGAGGTAGCGCTGGAAGTAGGTTTCGAAAACCAAGCGCACTTCACAACCGTGTTTGGAAATTTGGTGGGCATGACGCCCCGCCAGTTTCAGCGTTCAGCCGATTACGAACCTCCCGTGATGTACGGACCGCCGGTCGAGGCAGCTCAGAGCTGGCGAGAGCATACCTATGAGGGTAGGTAACAGAGAAAAGTGATGAAAACGAAGGGCACGAGTTGGAAGTGGGCATGGTGCTTATCAGGGTCGGCAGTGGCCTGGCAATTTTATTTTGTCCGGGAATTGATTGCTGCGTTTGCCTTTTTTGCGATTGGATTTGCGGCGGTCGCCCTCGTGTTTGGAAGCCTGTACACGTTGCAGAAGGGTTGGGAGGTGGGGGTGACACGTCTCGTCGACAGGCAGAAGTCGGCAGAGCCGGGTTTGGAACTCGGAGGGCCGGCGCGAGGGATGTCATGAGAGTCCGCGTTGTCGCCAGTGACCATTCAAGGAGAGGTCCAGAAAGACGAAGAAACACCGCGGCGAGCGAAAAGAATCTTCGGCCGCGGGCATACGAGATCGGCACGCGCGTGCAGTGAGGTGCGCGCCTTGAACGATCTACTGCAGGCCGAACTCCAACTCGAAAAGGCTGCCGGCAGGGCAGCGTCACGAACGAAGAAAGAAGAAAGGGATGTCCGTTAGCTCGACCAGGTACTGTCCAAAGTTGCCGCAGAAGTTGAAAACCTGAAACAGGAACTCGAAAGAACGGGATAGCGGATGGGAATAAGTTGGAAACGTGAAACGCGCATGCCGGGGACGGACTTAGGGACGCGACCTAGGGAATTGAGCAGTTGCTTCGGAAAGCGAGCGGCGTAATGTCAACGACTCAGGCTGTATTGGATATCGACCAGCTTTGCGTAAACACGATGAGGACGCTGGCGATCGATGCTATTCAGCAGGCGAATTCAGGGCATCCCGGGACGCCGATGGGCATGTCACCGACGGTGTACTGCCTGTGGCAAAGGTTTTTGCGGTTCGATCCCGAAGATCCCATCTGGATGAATCGTGACCGCTTTGTGCTTTCCGCCGGACATGCGTCAACTCTGCTGTACACCATCCTGCATCTTGCCAAGGTCAAGGCCGTTGATCCGGATTATGAAATTTTGGGCAGGCCTTCGGTCACCCTGGATGACATCAAGTCCTTTCGCCAGTTTGGGAGCCGCTGCGCGGGGCACCCGGAGTACCGCTGGACCTCCGGAGTAGAGACAACCACAGGTCCGCTAGGACAGGGCGTGGCGACTAGCGTAGGCATGGCCATCGCTGAAAAGTGGCTTGCGGCGCGATACAACCGACCGGATCTTGAACTGTTCGGCTATAGGGTTTACGCGCTTTGCGGCGACGGTTGCATGATGGAGGGTATCTCAAGCGAGGCAGCTTCTGTTGCCGGACACTTCAAGCTCGACAACCTCTGCTGGATCTACGACAACAATCACATCACCATCGAAGGCAAGACCGACATTACGTTCACTGAAGACGTGGCCGGACGGTTTCTGGCTTACGGATGGAACGTGGCCCGTGTGGGCGATGCCAACGATCTTGACCGGATCGAGAACGCGCTGCGGAATGCCGCGGGCACGACGGGCCGGCCGTCTCTCATCATCGTCGACAGCCATATCGGCTATGGTTCGCCGCATCGTCAGGACACCAGCGCGGCTCACGGCGAGCCGCTCGGAGAAGAAGAGATCAAGCTGACCAAGCAGGCTTATGGCTGGCCGCCAGACGCCAAGTTTCTTGTGCCCGACGGAGTGTATGAACACTTCGAATCCGGCGTTGGGCGGAGAGGCCGCGAAGCGCGCCAACAGTGGGAGAAAAAATTCGAGGAGTACCGGACAAAATATCCGGAACTCGCGGCAGAGCTCGACCAGATTCAAAAGCGAGAGCTGCCCGCGAATTGGAAGAAAGACATCCCCGTCTTTCCCGCCGATGCAAAGGGCGTTTCCGGACGCGACGCGTCCGCCAAAGTTCTGAACAGCATTGCTCCAAGTATTCCGTGGTTGGTAGGAGGCTCCGCGGACCTCACTCCTTCGACCAGGACGCGACTGACGTTCCCAAGCGCAGGCGATTTTCAGGCAGATAGTCCTGCTGGTCGGAACTTGCACTTTGGGATCCGCGAACACTCGATGGGGGCCATCCTCAATGGCCTCGCGTTGTCGAAGCTCCGCCCGTTTGGATCAGGTTTCCTGATTTTCAGTGACTACGGGCGAGGCGCGATTCGGCTGAGCGCCCTGATGGAAATTCCTGTCACGCATGTCTTCACCCACGACTCCATTGGAGTGGGCGAAGACGGCCCGACGCACCAGCCAATCGAACATCTGATCTCACTGCGAGCCATTCCGAACCTTGTGGTGATGCGGCCTTGCGATGCGAACGAGGTTGCGGAAGCTTGGAAACTGATTCTGGAAATGCCCCGGCAGCCGGTGGCGCTCATCCTGACGCGGCAGGCGTTGCCAACGTATGACCGAAAGCGCTTTGCTTCGGCAAGTGGTCTTACGCAGGGGGCCTATGTACTGGCCGATGCCGAGGGCGGCAATCCGGATGTCCTGCTGATGGCGACGGGGAGCGAGGTCTCCTTGTGTGTCGAGGCCTACGAAGAGTTGAAGCGGCAAGGGATTCGCGCGCGCGTTGTGAGCATGCCTTCCTGGGAGCTATTTGAAAGACAAAGCGAAGAGTACCGGCGAACCGTGTTGCCCCCACCTGTCAAGGCTCGTGTGGCGGTCGAACAGGCATCCACGTTCGGATGGTGCCGCTATGTGGGTATCGACGGGGCGATTTTAGGAATGAAGACATTCGGAGCTTCGGCGCCGTTGAAGGTGCTGCAAAAGGAATTTGGATTCACAACGGATCACGTCGTGGAAGCTGCGAAAGCGCAGCTCGCACAGGTGAAATGACCATGCATGTTGCCGTTGCTTCGGACCACGCCGGTTTTTCGCTGAAGCAGAAGGTTCTCGAATATCTCCGCGGATCAGGGCACACCGTGGAAGACCTGGGTACCTGCGACACAACGCCGGTCGATTATCCGGACTTTGCGGAAGCGGTGGCTACGGCGATTCTCAGCGAGCGGGTCGAGCGCGCCGTGCTGATCTGCGGAAGCGGGGTTGGCGCCTCCGTGGCCGCGAACAAATTTCGGGGTATTCGCGCCGGCCTGTGCCACGACACGTATTCGGCGCACCAGGGCGTGGAACACGATCACATGAATGTGCTGGTTTTAGGCGGACGCGTGATCGGTGAAGAGCTGGCGCATGAACTGGTGGGTTCGTTTGTCGGTGCCAAGCAATCACAGGAGGAGCGTCACCTGAGAAGGCTTGCGAAGATTGATGCCATTGAAGAGAGAGGCGGCCTGGAATTCTTGCACGAAGGCACGACACCCTGCTGATCTTGGAACTTAGCAGATACAGAAAGGTAAAAGCACAATGACGACCGCAGCGCTGAGCATTCCCAAAGAAGCAAATCCATTAAGAAGACTCTCTGAGTTTGGACAGTCCGTCTGGCTGGATTACATTCGCCGGAGTTTGATCACCAGCGGAGAACTGAAACGATTGGTCGTGGAGGACGGGCTGCGCGGGGTCACATCGAACCCGGCCATTTTCGAAAAAGCAATCGTAGGCAGCACGGACTATGAAGCGGTGATTAGCAGCAGTGAGTCCGCAGCCCTGGACGCCAAAGGACTTTACGAAAAAATCGCCGTGAAGGACGTGCAGGATGCGGCGGACATTCTGCGCCCAGTCTACGAAGAAAGCAAACAGCAGGACGGCTATGTGAGCCTCGAAGTCTCCCCGTTGCTAGCGAATGACACGGCAGGGACTTTGGAAGAGGCGCGGCGGCTCTGGAAGGCCGTGAACCGGCCCAACCTCATGGTGAAAGTCCCGGCCACCGCGGAAGGAATTCCGGCCCTTCGCCAATTGATTAGCGAAGGGATCAACGTCAATGTGACGCTGCTTTTTTCGCGCGGCGTCTACGAGCAGGTTGCAAAGGCCTACATTGAAGGCCTGACCGCGCGCGCGGCCTCGGGCGGAGACATCAGCCGGATTGCGAGCGTTGCGAGCTTCTTCGTCAGCCGGATCGACTCCAAAATTGACGCACAAATCACGGATCAACTGAAAACGGCGGGTGATCCCGCGCAGCGTGCACGGCTCGGCGGCCTGCTCGGCAAAGTGGCGATTGCCAATGCGAAGCTTGCCTATCACCGCTTCACGGAATTGTATTCGGGAGAAGCCTGGAAGGCCTTGGCCAGCAAAGGAGCGCAGCGCCAGCGTTTGCTCTGGGCGAGCACAAGTACGAAGAACCCCAACTATAGAGACGTGATTTACGTGGAGGAGCTCATCGGCCCTTCGACCGTGAACACCATTCCGCCCGCGACTTTCAATGCGTTCCGGGAGCACGGCAGGCTTCGCGCGAGCTTGACTGAAGACGTTGAGAACGCTGCCGACACTATGGATGCCCTCGAGCGGGCCGGCATCTCGATGAAAGCTGTGACGGACACTCTCTTGGAGGATGGACTGCGCCAATTTGTCGACGCCTTTGCGCAACTGCTGAAAGCGACGGGGTCGAGGAAGAGCGGAGAATCCACGGCGAAGATCAATTCCATAACCTACACGCTGCCACAAAAGCTCGCCGCTGCAGTCGACGCTGCGCTCGCGGATTGGCAGAAAAATGACAAAGTGCGCCGCCTGTGGCGAGGGGATGCCTCGCTCTGGACGGGAGCCGATGAAAATCACTGGCTCGGCTGGCTGGGAGTCACCGACGACCAGATCTCTCATATCGAACATCTGACTTCACTCGCAGCCGAAGTCAAGCAGGCGGGATTCAAGCACGCTCTTCTCCTCGGGATGGGAGGATCGAGCCTTTGCCCAGAAGTCCTGCGGCTGACGTTCGGGAAGATTGAAGGATTCCCCGAGTTGCACGTCCTCGATTCCACAGATCCCGCGCAGATCAAGGCCATCGAGGCAAAAATCGACCTAAAGAACACGCTGTTCATCGTCTCCAGCAAGTCAGGAGGGACTCTCGAGCCCAATATCTACAAGCAATATTTCTTTGCGCGCGTGAAGGAAGCGGTTGGTGAGAAGGGAGCGGGAAACCGGTTCATTGCCGTTACCGATCCGGGCTCAAAGATGCAGCACGTCGCCGAGAACGATAAGTTCAGGCACATCTACTTTGGTGTGCCCAGTATCGGAGGGCGATACTCCGCACTATCGAATTTCGGCATGGTGCCGGCGGCGGTGATGGGAATTGATGTGCCGAAGTTCTTGAGCCGCACTGAGGAAATGGTTCATGCCTGTGGGCCAACGGTTCCCGCAGCGGAGAATCCCGGCGTGGTATTGGGAGCGATCCTCGGAGCCGCAGCAAACCAAGGGCGCGACAAAGTAACGATCATTTCTTCTCCGGGCATCTCGGATCTTGGCGCGTGGCTCGAACAGCTTCTCGCGGAATCGACGGGAAAAATCGGGAAGGGAATCGTTCCCGTGGACCGGGAGCGGTTGGCGAAGCCTGAGAGCTACGGGAGTGACCGGGTATTTGCCTATCTGCGCCTGGAATCCGCGCCCGATCACGCGCAGGACGCGGCGGTTGAAGCTTTGGAGAAAGCAGGCCAGCCAGTCGTGCACATCGCGGTCCAAGAGCCGCATGCGATTGGTGAAGAGTTCTTCCGGTGGGAGATTGCCACAGCCGTGGCCGGGTCGATCATCGGCATCAATGCCTTCAACCAGCCGGACGTAGAAGCCAGCAAGATCGAAACGCGGAAACTCACAGGCGAGTATGAAGCAAAGGGCAAACTGCCAGAAGAGCAGCCCTTTTTCGAAGGCGACGGCGTGAAGCTCTACGCGGACACGAGGAACACGGAAGCTCTTAAGAACGGAAAGACGCTCGCGGAGGTCTTCAAAACTCATCTGTCGCGCGCCGGCGCAGGGGATTATTTCGCTGTGCTCGGCTACATCACGATGAACGCTGAGAATGAAGCCGCACTCGAGGGCATCCGCCATACGGTCAGAGACACCAAGAAGTTAGCGACTGTTCTCGGATTTGGGCCGCGGTTTCTGCACTCGACAGGCCAAGCTTATAAAGGCGGACCCAACAGCGGTGTCTTCCTGCAAATCACTTGTGACGATGCCAACGATCTTCCGGTCCCTGAACAGAAATATACCTTTGGGGTGGTCAAGGCAGCACAGGCGCGCGGCGATTTCGCGGTACTTGCGGAGCGCGGGAGACGGGCGCTGCGCGTGCACCTCGGCAAAAACGTGAGTGCGGGACTCGCAAAGCTACAAGTGGCAATAAGTCAAGCATTGGCCTAGTGCAGCCGGCGAGTCAGGAAAAACAAGAGAGAAAAGGAGCGATATCGATGCAACTTGGAATGATCGGGCTGGGAAGAATGGGAGCCAACATGGTGCGCCGGCTACAAAGAGCCGGACATCAATGCGTGGCCTTTGATCGAAGTGCGGAGTCAGTGAAACAAGTCGCGAGCGAAGGCGCTATTGCCGCTACTTCACTGGCTGACCTGGTGAAGAAGCTCGAAAGGCCGCGAGCCGTGTGGCTGATGGTTCCGGCGGCGGTGGTGGACACCACGCTGCAAGAACTGGCTGGAAAGCTCGACGCCGGCGACATCGTGATCGATGGCGGAAACTCATATTACATCGATGACATTCGCCGCGCCAACGAACTTGCCACCAAAAAGTTGCACTATGTGGACGTTGGCACCAGCGGCGGAGTATGGGGCCTGGAGCGCGGCTACTGCCAGATGATCGGCGGCGAAAAGCAGATTGTCGCGCACCTCGATCCAATCTTCAAATCGCTCGCGCCAGGGCGCGGGGACATTCCGCGGACGCCGGGGCGCGAGAAAGTCCCGGGAACGGCCGAAGAAGGGTACCTGCACTGTGGCCCATCGGGGGCAGGGCACTTCGTGAAGATGGTCCACAACGGAATCGAGTATGCCTTGATGGCTGCCTACGCCGAGGGGCTCAACATTCTCAAGCACGCCAATGCGGGCAGCGGAACCCGCGAAGTGGATGCCGAGACCACCCCGCTGCGCAATCCGGAAAATTACCGCTACGACTTCTCTCTAGCCGACGTGGCCGAAGTCTGGAGGAGAGGCAGCGTCGTGGCCAGTTGGCTTCTCGACTTGACAGCGATTTCCTTGCTGGAGCAGCCATCCCTTGAGAGATTTTCCGGAAGAGTATCGGATTCCGGCGAGGGACGCTGGACGATCCTTGCGGCCATCGAATCGACTGCGCCAGCGCCAGTGCTTACGGCATCGCTGTTTCAGCGTTTTGTTTCGCGTGGGGAAGACGAATTTGCGGCAAAACTCCTATCCGCGATGCGTTTTCAGTTTGGCGGCCACATAGAGAAAGCGGCGGGCGCCAGGTAAATAGACCGGATTGGAAATCGAATGCCAGATAGGACGAATATGACTGAAAGTTCCAACGAGCACGGACACCAAGCGAGCCCCTGCGTGATGGTGATTTTTGGGGCAAGCGGAGACCTGACCAAGCGCAAGCTGATTCCGGCGCTATGCAATTTGGCGAAAGACAAGCTGCTCTCGCCGCAATTCGCGGTAATCGGTTTCTCCTACAATTCGATAACAACGGAAGCCTTTCGAGCGCAGCTCACCAAGGACATCAAAGAGTTCGCGCCGGAGCCAATCGACAGCCGGCTCTGGGATTGGTTTCTCGAACGAACGTACTACGTGCAGGGAGATTTCCAGGATTCAGCGGCGTACGGAAGACTCCAGGCACAAATTGCAGCGGTGGAAAAAACCCACTCCACACAAGGGAACCGCTTCTTCTACCTGGCGGTGTCTCCGAAGTTTTTCGCTCCCGTGGTGAAGCAACTGGGCCAGGCTGGACTCACTCAGGAAGAGGACGGCAAATGGGCTCGCGTCATCGTGGAAAAGCCTTTCGGAAGAGATTTGGCGTCGGCGAAACAGTTGAACCGCGACCTCAAGCAGATTCTCGATGAACAACAGATCTACCGCATCGATCACTATCTGGGCAAGGAGACCGTGCAGAACCTCATGGTCTTCCGCTTCGCAAACAGCATCGCGGAACCTTTGTGGAACCGAAACTTCATCGACAGCGTGCAGATTACGGCTGCCGAGACAGTCGGCGTCGAGCAGCGCGGCGGCTATTACGAGACGTCAGGGGCCCTGCGGGACATGGTTCCTAATCATCTCTTCCAGCTGCTCTCCCTGACGGCCATGGAGCCGCCCATTTCGTTTGACGCAGACGCCGTGCGCGACAAGCAAGCGGAGATCCTCCACGCCGTTCAAGTTCCTAAGCCGGAAGACGTGATGAGCATGGCGGTTCGCGGACAATACGGCCAGGGAATGGCAGGAGCGGAACGCCTGCCCGCCTATCGCGGTGAGCCTATGGTTTCCGCCGCTTCGAATACCGAGACCTATGCCGCGTTGCGGCTCGAAATCGACAACTGGCGGTGGGCCGGAGTGCCGTTCTATCTCCGCACAGGTAAGCGCCTCCCGCGCCGCACGACGGAAATCGCCATTCAGTTTCGCCGCTCTCCCTTCGTGCTGTTTCGAAATACGAAGATCGCGGATCTGCAGACGAATCGGTTGGTAATTCACATCCAGCCAGACGAAGGAATTTCCCTGAGATTCGGGGCTAAGGTTCCGGGCCCAGTGATGCAACTCGGCCTTGTGAACATGGAGTTTGATTACGCACGCGACTTCGGACGTTCCCACAGCACCGGGTACGAACGGCTCATGTACGACTGCATGATGGGCGACGCCACCCTGTTCCAGCGCGCGGACATGGTAGAGGCGGGTTGGAGAGTGATTCAACCGGTTCTAGACGCGTGGTCCGCAGCTCCGGCCAAGTGTTTTCCGAACTATGCCGCGGGAAGCTGGGGGCCGGCTGAATCTGACGAATTGCTTGGGCGGGATGGCCGTGCTTGGCGGACGATCGGGGAAGACCATCCGGCGTCTGAGCCAAGTGAGGTTCCCGCAGTGCTGGGGCGAGCGACTGCAGGGGCGCACTGAGACTATGACAACTGAGACTGCAACAACAAATCGTGAGATTAGAATTTTGGCGGATGCCAATGCCATTGCGCAAACAGCTGCAGCGGATTTCCTGGATGCAGCGCAGAAGGCTGTTCGAGAAAAGGACTCCTTCTGCGTTGCGCTCTCGGGTGGCTCCACGCCGAAAGCGCTATACGGGCTGCTGATAAGCAACCCAGTCCTGCAGGCTATGGTGCCTTGGGACAAGACGCAGTTCTTTTTCGGGGACGAACGGCATGTTCCCCCAGATGACGCGGAAAGCAACTTTCGGATGGCCACAGAAGCGATGCTTGCCAGAGCTCCTGTGGACGCGATGCAGGTGCATCGTATCAAGGGTGAAAAACGAAATGCGGCGCAAGCCGCCGAGGAGTACGAGGGGGATTTGCGAGCCAGTTTCAGGCTGGCTGAAGGGCAGCTGCCGCGCTTCGACTTGGTGCTACTGGGGATGGGGCCGGAGGGGCATACGGCTTCTTTATTTCCGGGCACAAAAGCCTTGAAGGAAGAACGTCGGCTGGCTGTAAGCAATTGGGTGGGTAAACTCTATACGGATCGCATCACGCTGACACCTCCGGTCTTGAACAACGCCGCCCGCGTACTTTTCATGGTGCACGGCGCGGAGAAGGCGCCTGCACTAAAGGCTGTGCTCGAGGGGCCGTACGAACCGGACCAACTCCCTGCGCAGATCATCAAGCCAAAAGAGGGAAAAGTTCTGTGGCTCGTGGATCCCTCTGCAGCCGCTATGCTTGCTCCGCGATCGAAGAGAGCATTTTAGGAGAAAACGATGGCCACTAGTCCGCGTACGACAATTCAATCTTTTCTTGGAGCGAAAGCAGAGTCCTTGCTGGGATTCCACTCACCAAAGATTGCCAAGGAGCGCCTCCATCTTCCCGGCCCCGATTTCATAGATCGCGTTTGGGCTGGGTCCGATAGAAACATTCGCGTTCTGTCCAATTTGCAGAGGATTTACGATCATGGCCGCCTCGGAAAGACCGGGTATCTCTCGATATTTCCCGTCGACCAGGGCATCGAGCACTCCGCGGGCGCCAGCTTCGCGAAAAACCCTGATTACTTCGATGCGGAGAACATCGTAAAGCTCGCTGCCGAAGGTGGATGCAACGCAGTGGCTTCGACGTGTGGCGTCCTGGGTGCGGTTGCGCGCAAGTACGCACACAAGATCCCTTTCATCGTGAAGTTAAATCACAACGAATTGCTGACCTACCCAAACAAGTTCGATCAGGTGTTTTTCTCGACGGTGAAGTTAGCCTACGATATGGGCGCGGCGGCCGTAGGGGCGACCATCTACTTTGGCTCGGAGCAGAGTGACCGGCAGATCGTGGAGGTGAGCCAAGCCTTCGCGCACGCGCACGAACTAGGGATGGGCACGATTCTGTGGTGCTACCTGCGCAACAACGCCTTCAAGAAAGACAAGGACTACCACATCTCGGCGGATTTGACCGGACAGGCCAATCATCTGGGAGTAACCATCGAGGCGGACATCATCAAGCAAAAGCTCCCGGAGAACAACGGCGGCTACCAGGCGCTCAACATGGGTGATTCGAGCTACGGCAGGTTCGACAAACGCATCTACTCGGAACTTGCGAGCGATCACCCGATTGATCTGTGCCGCTACCAGGTCGCGAATTGTTTTATGGGACGAGCAGGTTTGATCAATAGCGGAGGAGCGTCCGGGGCGAATGACTTCGAGGAAGCAGTAGCTACTTCGGTGATCAACAAGAGAGCAGGAGGAACCGGGCTGATCTCGGGCCGGAAGGCATTTCAGCGGCCGCTTGCAGAAGGGATTCAATTGCTGAACACCATTCAGGACGTCTATTTGAGCCCTGAAGTTACCGTGGCCTGAGGATCCAAGAAGCTAAAACGAATTTGCACTGGGTTCTTTTTCAAGAGAAAGAGAACCGCGAGGAGGAGTGTTGTCAAATCGGCTGTCGGGAAAGGTAGCTGCAGTAACGGGCGGCGACCAGGGAATTGGACGGGCAATTGCGGAACGATTGGCGCAAGAGGGGGCCGACGTGGCCATCTGCTATCGCAAGAACAAGGGCGGGGCAGACGAGGTAGTGGGCCGAATTGAATCTGCGAAGCGGCGAGCTGCTGCATTTCAAGCCGATGTCGGAAAGGTCTCTGACGGACAGCAATTCATCGAACAGGCCGTCGCGGCTCTTGGAAAGATCGACATCCTCGTGAACAACGCGGGTCTCGAGAAACGAGCTGACTTCTGGGACGTGACGGAAGAAGACTTCGACGCCGTCTTGAACGTCAACCTGAAGGGAATGTTTTTCATCACGCAAGCGGTGGTCCGCCATCTCCGGCAGGCAGGGCGCCCCGGGAAAATCATCAACATCAGTTCGGTGCACGAAGAGTTGCCGTTCCCGCATTTTGCTTCCTACTGCGCGAGCAAAGGGGGAATCAAGATGCTGACGCGAAACCTGGCGATTGAACTGGCCCCAAGCAGGATCACGATCAACTCGATCGCGCCTGGCGCTATTGAAACACCGATCAACACCAAACTATTGAATGACCCGGTCAAGCTCAAAGAGTTGCTCGGAAATATTCCCCTTGGAAGGCTTGGAAAACCGGAAGATGTCGCTGGGCTGGCTAGTTTCCTGGCCTCGGAGGAATCCGACTACGTGACGGGAACGACGTTCTTTGTGGACGGCGGGCTGCTGTGGAACTACCAGGAGCAGTAGGTATTCCCGGCTCGGGTAGAAAACCAAGAAAGAGGTTCGAGATGGCATCGAGAAATGGAAATGCAGCGAAGCCCATTCGCATGGTGATTGCGGACGTTGATGGAACGCTCGTCACGCAGGAGAAGGTGCTGACCAAGCGAGCCGCCGAGGCCGTTTTGCGGCTACATGAGGGGGGAATCCAATTCAGCGTTACGAGTGGACGGCCTCCCCGCGGCATGGCCATGCTAATCGATCCGCTAAAACTGACCCAACCGTTGGCGGCATTCAATGGCGGCGTGCTGATTCAGCCCGATCTTACGACGGTTGTTGACCAGAGGTTTCTGCCGGCGGAGGTTCCGGAAAAGGTAATCGAGGCCATTGAGAGCCATGGACTCGATGTCTGGGTATACACGGACACCGGATGGTTTGTGCGCGACCCGAACGCAGCTCACGTCGCACGCGAGCAGTGGACCGTGAAGTTTCCTCCAACGGTGGTCAAGACGTTTGCGGGACTGCTTGGCCGCGTAGCGAAGATTGTCGGTGTCAGCGACGACTACGATCGCGTTGCGAAATGCGAGAAAGATGTTCGGCAAGCCGGCGGGACGCACATTTCCGCGGCGCGCTCGCAGCCTTACTACCTCGATGTGACGCATCCCCAGGCCAACAAGGGCGGGGTGGTGCTGGCGATGTCAAAACTGCTGAACATTCCGGCGGAAGAGATCGCGACCATCGGAGACATGCCCAATGACGTTCTGATGTTTGAGAAGAGCGGCGTGAGCATTGCGATGGGCAACGCGAGCGCCGAAGTTCAGGCGTCGGCTACCTGTGTCACTTCCACAAACGAGCTGGAGGGATTTGCGAACGCAATCGAGAAGTTCATCCTAAACGCGCGTGCTGCGAGCGTTTGAAATCAGCGCGCCAGAAAAACCCGCCACGGCCGAAAAGAAATCCAGACGTGCCGCGGCTGCGCACGCCACTGGAACAAAGAGGAAAATGCTCAAAAAATCCAGTCTGAGATGCGTCACGTGGATGTTCGTACTGGTCGCGACCGGGGCTGTGCCGTGCGCTGCCCAGCAGCCGGTCGCCCAGCCGACCGATGATCTGCGGAAGCAACTCGAGCAACTGAAGCAGCAGTATGACGCGACGACTCGCGACCTCCAGCAACGCATCGCTGCACTGGAACAGCAAATCGAAAAAGAGACGGAAGAAAGGGAAAAACAGAAAGAGGTCAGAGAAAAAACAAAGGAGGGGATGGTCTCGGCGGTTGAACTTGCCGCCCAGCAAGCAGCTGAAAAAGCCGTTCTCGGACAGTCCGATCAGGTCGGGGCAAAGTATCAAGGCGACTTGCCTTCGGAACCGACCTATGACTTCCTGAGAGAGGCGGACCAAAAAATTGCGAATCTGCAGCAACAGGTGCAGAGCTTTGAGTTTCACGGATATTTCCGGTCGGGTTACGGGCTTAATAGCGACGGCGGACAGCAAGTGGCTTTCCAAGCTCCGGGAGCGGATGCGAAATATCGATTGGGCAACGAAGCAGAAACCTACGGGGAATTCATTTTTGTCAACAACTGGCTGAATCCTGAGCAAAACACCGACAAGGCCTGGATTAAGACGGAAGTAATGATCGAGGCGAACACCTCGAATTCCGCGAGCTACGCAAATTTTCCCAACGAGATTGGCAACGACCAATTCCGGTTGCGAGAAGCCTTTGTGCGGACGGGCCACATCTTCGAGAGCCAACCGGATGCGAAGTTTTGGGCGGGTGAACGATATTACCGCCGCCAGCACATCGAGATTGATGACTTCTATCCGCTGGATATGAGCGGCTACGGAGCGGGCGCTGAGGACGTCAATGTAGGAATCGGCAAGCTAGCTGTGGCCTTTCTGGCCGGGGCGAGGCCCGATATCGTTACGCAGAATGGGAACTACGCGAAAAGCAACATTGACGTGCGCCTTTATGATCTGAAGGGGCCGGCGGGCTTATGGGCCGCGTGGTTCGATTTTGCAACCGCGAAGGGCGGCGCCGCGCAAAATGGCAGCACACTTCCCGCAGGGACGGCTTTTCCCACAGTCAATGGGTACGCTTTCGGTTTGCGCCATCAGCGGCTGGAGTGGCACGGCGGCTACCACGCGTTTTCCATCCAATACGGGAAGGGTACAGCGAGCAATTTCAGCACGTCGCTCGACAATCCGAGTCCCTACCTGACGCACTCCGAGAGATTACTAATCGCGGAGCACCTGCTCCTTCAGGCCAATGATCGATTTGCCGTGATGCCGATCTTCCTTTTCGAGCGGAAGCGAGACGGGCAACCCGGACATGGTTTTAACGACTGGGCATCGTTTGGAGCGAGGCCGGAAATTTTCTTCAACAAGTACCTTTCGCTGGCGTTCGAGGCTGGGTTTGACCATACGGAAGGCTTCGTCACTACGGCAAACGGTAACACTCAGTTCGACGGCTGGCTGCGCAAAGTCACCGTCGCGCAGCAAATCGGAGCCGGCCGCAAATTTTTCAGCCGACCCGTCCTGCGATTGTTTGTGACCTACGCGAATTGGTCCAACGGTTTCCGTGGCCTGGTGGGCGGAATCCCGTTTGAGGACCGAACAAGCGGGCTCACCTACGGAGTGCAGACGGAGACCTGGTGGTAGCGACAAGCTTTCAGAAAAGCCAGCGTTCGGCAAGAGCATCGGCATGACCGCCGAGAAGGCAACAGTACAGTCAATCGTTTTGAATTTCGAGGTGATGAAGATGGCGACGCGAGAAATTAGCAGCAGTCCTGGGTCGGCACAAAGCATTCCGGATGTTTCGGCAGCGCAAAATTACGGACGTCCACTGGCCATCGTCACCACGTTGTTCTTCATGTGGGGGTTTCTGACGTGCCTGAACGATATTCTGGTGCCGCATCTGAAAGCAATTTTCGATCTGAACTTCGCGCAAGTCATGCTGGTGCAGTTTGCATTCTTCTCGGCCTATTTTTTGTTCTCGGTACCGTGGTCGAAAGTAGTGAATAAGATCGGCTACCAGAGGACCATGGTGGCGGGCCTGTTGACCATGGCTGTCGGAGCGCTATTGTTCGTGCCGGCGGCATCTGTGGTTTCGTATCCGCTGTTTCTGACTGCGCTGCTCGTTCTCGCAGCGGGGATCACTGGCCTTCAGGTGTCGGCCAACCCATACGTGGACTTGTTGGGTAAACCTGAAACGGCATCGAGCCGCCTGGATCTGACGCAAGCCTTCAACTCGCTGGGCACGACGATCGCCCCGAAAATAGGAGGTCTGCTGATCCTGAGCGCCGCGCCACTGGCCGTCGAGCAACTAAGGCAGCTTGCGCCACAAGCGCTGCATGCATACCGCGTGCAGGAGGCCGCCTCGGTCAAGATGCCGTATATGGTGATCAGCGTCGCGCTGGTGTTGCTGGCGGTTTTGATCGGTACGTTCAAGCTTCCCAAAATCGAGGCGGCCCCGGACCGTCCGGGAGAAAAGATCAAAGATTCGATCTGGAAGCATCGCAATCTCATCTTGGGCGCCATCGGAATTTTTGCCTATGTGGGCGCAGAGGTTTCGATCGGAAGCTTTCTGGTGAATTATTTCGGCTTGCCCGAGATCGCCGGTTTCTCCGCTAAGACCGCAGCAGGGTTTGTTTCGTTCTACTGGGCTGGCTCGATGATCGGACGCTTCCTTGGCGCACCCCTTCTGCGGCGGATCAAGGCTGAATACCTGCTGGCACTTTGCGCAATCTGTGCAACCGCGCTCATCACAGCTTCTATGATATTGGGTGGGCATACCGCCATGTGGACCATTCTCTCCGTTGGTTTATTTAACTCGATCATGTTCCCAACCATCTTTAGCCTGGGTGTGTCAGAACTCGGGCCTCTGACTGGAAATGGATCCGGCGTCATGAATATGGCCATTGTCGGTGGTGCCATCCTTCCCGTAATTCAAGGCGTCATCGCCGACTATGCTGGCCTGCACCACGCATTCGTCCTGCCCGTGATCTGTTACCTATACATTTTGTACTATGCGTTGATCGGATCGAAGCCTAACAGCCAGCGGTACGCAAGAGTTTAGAGCGCGCCCCAAAGGCGACAGGGTCATCAACAGTCATCAACAGAAGATAATGTATGGCACAAAAGGACCTACACGACCACGCCCTCTCAGTTTTTTGTAAGTGCTGATTCTAAATAACTTACTTTTGTGACCGGGGCCGCCGCCTTGCGAGGGCCTCCAGGAAAGGGAAAGCGCCGGCAAAAGGCCGACTCTGTCGGAACAAGGCATGATATTACCCGAGCGTAACGGAGGCAGTGCGGGGCGCGGGCCAGTGCTTCGCCGTGACCACGGGACAATGGAGGAAAAAAATGGCGTGGGAGAGAGACGGGCTGGCGGAGTGGCGAGGCTGGATAATATTGGTGCATTCCGCTCGGACGGCCGTGGCAGCGGTTGCTTCGGTGCTGGTCGCACGCCTGTTCCGGCTGCCCGAGGCGTACTGGGCACCGATCACAACCATTGTGATTACACAATCGTCGCTGGGGGCAGCGCTCAAGGTGTCCTGGCAGCGTTTCGTCGGAACTGGGCTTGGAGCGGTACTTGGCGCGATTGTCGCGAGTCACTTCGAGCCGCATGTTCTGGTGTTTGGCGCTAGCGTGTTCTTCCTGGGACTGGTTTGTCCTCTCGCCCTGGCGGATCGAAGTGCATACCGATTTGGGGGCATTACGTTGGCTATTGTGCTGTTGATCCCGCGGGCGGGTCCAGCCTGGGGGATTGCCTTTCATCGGTTCGCCGAGGTGTCCATAGGGATTGGCGTGGCGCTAATATTGACGCTGATATGGCCAGAGAGGGACGACACACCTTTGGCGGAGAAGGTAAGCGATTCACCGCGGAAGAGGAACGGCGATCAGGGCAAACTTAACGAGTGCCCAGCATCGCCCGCAACCCCTCCTGCCACCGCAGACGAGAGACCTTGAACGGGTTGCTTTGCGGCGTCGATAGCGGATTTCAAGAGCTGCCTGGCATTTCCACGGGGCTCTCCATGCTCGAATATAGCGCTCCCCGCGACCAGGATCTCGGCACCGGCACGCACTACGTCGGCGACAGTGTCGTGATGGATGCCGCCGTCAACTTCAATGCGAAAGCCGAGCCGGCGAGACTCCCGTATTTTCGACAGCAACTCAATCTTCTTCAGGGAAGAGTGGATAAAGGTTTGGCCACCGAAGCCGGGGTTCACGCTCATGACAAGGACGTGATGAACCAGAGGAAGAACCTCATCGAGAGTATGGACCGGTGTGGCCGGGTTTATGACTACTCCGGGCTTGCATCCGTGCGCTGCGATCAAATGAAGGGTGCGATCGAGATGGACGCAGGCTTCCTGGTGGACGGAGATCCAATCAGCGCCGGCTTCAGCAAATGCGGGGATGAGGTCGTCCGGCCGATCAATCACGAGATGGCAATCGAGCGGAACTTTCAACACCTTGCGAAGAGAGGCTACGACCGGAGGCCCGATCGTGATATTCGGGACGAAGCGGCCATCCATCACGTCCACGTGGAGGACGGTCGCACCTCCTTCTACCGCGCCCTGGGCTTCCGCGCCGAGGCGCGCGAAGTCAGCCGACAGGATAGAAGGAGCGAGCTCGATCATAGGAGTCTTCAGCTTGCAACCCGGGCATGCTCCGCTTGCGGCTGCCCGATTCTTTCGATCATTCGGTCGAGGATTTTTTCTCTTCTTAGATAACCGACGGGCCGGGGATTGTCCTTGGTCTGGACAACCGGCAACCACGAGATGCCATGATCAAGCATGGTGGCGACCGCCACCAGCGTCGAATCGTCGAGACTTACATAAACTGGATTCACCACGAGAAATTCACTTAGCTTGGAACGGGTGACATCACCGTGCTGATCCGTCGGGAGGACGGCGATGCGAGCGACAATTTGATCGAGGTCGTTGCGGCCGAAAGTTCCCCATAAACGCTGCGCTTCGTCGAGGATCAAGAGCTCGCCGGTAGGACTCTCCTTCAGGGCCCGAATGGCATCGGCCAGGCTAGTGTCTTTACGGAGGAGTTCTGTTGGAAGCGGGTCGAGAAGAGAGGCAAGTGGCTCGCGCTCGAGAATTGACTTGGTCAAGGGGAGGCGGTTCCATAAGTCGCCCGAGCGGTGAATGACAGCCTGCGACAGCACGTCGCGGAGAGGTGCGAAGGTCCCGGCGATTTGCGCGAAAAGAGCGCTGCCGGCTTGGCGAAGGCGAACAGCGGTGCGGGCACGAATGCTTGTTTCGTGGGGGCGGTTTCCCAACAAAGCGGCTTCGCCAAAAAAGTCACCCTTGCCCAGGACGGCGACGATTTTTGGCTCGGTGTTCGGCTCTGCGGCCTTTAGGATCTCGACTTCGCCTTCTTCGATAACACTAAAGAATCGGGCGGACTCGCCCTGCCGCTGGATGAAATCGCCTGGACGATAGTAGGCGTGGTAGACCTGTTGCGCCGAATCGGTATTAAGGAAGCTGAGATCGCGGGGGAAGAGCAAGTCCCATGCCCAGTCCAGGGCCACCTTGATTCTGCGAGACCACGTCGGTAGCTTGAAGAGATATACTCCGCGCCACAGGAACCAGGCGAGGAAACCCGAGACGCGCATGCCAAACATTTCCGCGACGGCTTGGTACCCACCAATAGAGCAGAGCTGCCCAAGGGCTTTGAAGCGGAACGGTTTGGTGGGCTCGCCTTTCAGGACTCGCACGAGGTTGAGCGCCGCCTGGCGACCCTGGCGTTCCGCGAACTGGCCCGTTGGAGCGGACGGCTTGTTGTCGAAGGAGTTGACGATGAGGGCGCAATCGCCTATTGCCCAAGCGCTCGTCTGGCCTTCGATTCGCATTTCCGGAGCGGTGCGAATGCGTCCCCGCTCTTTGGGAACGTCGAGGTGTTGGACGAGGGGAGCGATCGAGGTTCCGATGGTGCAGACCACGGTGGCTCCCGTCACCATCTTTCCGTCGTTCAGTTCGATGCCCTCGTGGGTTGCGGCGACGGCACGTGTATTCAGCAGCATGCTGATGCCGGCTTCCTCCATCTTCTTTCTGGCGAACTCGCCCAGCGTCGGCGCCACTTCGGGCAAGATATGGTCCTGGGAATGGACCAGCGTGACAACAACGTCTTCCTTTTTGAAGTTGCGGTAAAAGCGGGTGCTGCTGCGAACCAGTTCGTTGATTTCTCCAGCGACCTCGACGCCGCTGAAGCCTGCCCCCACGACAATGAAGCTGAGATGCCAGTGCCGGCGATCAGGATCGTTGGCTGCTTCGGCCTGCTCCATCTGACGCACGATGTGCTGGCGAAGGTCAATGGCGTCGCGCAGAACCTTGAACGGAAACGCATGCTCGGTCATCCCGGGGATGATGCCCAGGTTGCTTTCCGCTCCGCAGGCGATAACGACGTGGTCGTACGGCAGGCGTCTGAGAATTCCGGTGCCATCGTCAAATTTGATCTCTGAAGAGGGAAGGTCGATCCTCTGTACGCGTTCGGTACGGCAACCAACACCGGGGAGCATCTGGCGCAAAGGTGTTGCGGCCGCGTCCGCATTGATGGACGCTCCAGCGACATCGGCCAGAAGAGGATGAAACACCATATGATTCTCGCGGTTGAACAGGAGGATCTCGCACTCTGAAGGGCGCAGCTTGCTGCGAAGAGTTTTCGCGAATTGTACAGCGGCAAATCCTCCGCCCACAACGACCACTCTGATTGGCTTCAATTCCTTGCTCCCATGGCCGGGTGCGATGTAAATCCCGCATTTCTTCCGGCAACTGCTAACCCACAGAAAACCGGGAAACGACATTCCGGCGTTCTAGTTCAGGATAGCGAGCGGGGAATGCTGCGTATTTCGGAAACGTGTAAATTCTGTTCGAAATGGCTGACGGAATGATTTTGGGCACGGCCAGAAAGGTCCCCATAGTGCAGCCAGACATTAGGAATCCGGGAGCCGATTGATGCGAATAAGAGGCGAAAGAGAATCAGGCGGCTTCGAAGAGCCATCGGTGAGTAAGTATCGGAACGAGAGATCATTGATTTGACGAAAACAGAACATCGCTCCGCGACGGGAAAACAGACGTGAGCCACACGCGGCCAGGAATCAATCCGCACTATGGTCCGAAGGGGGCGCGATGCCCAGGCGCTTCATTTTGTAGAACAGGGTAGTGCGCTTCAACCCGAGCCTCGCGGCCGCTCCTCGCTGGCCACCAAGTTTCCAATTGGCGCGCTGACATGCAGCGAGGATTTCTTGACGGACTTTGTCCTCAAGTGTCCGATTTGAAATCTCAGCCGGCACGGGTTCGAACTCTTCGAGCTCCGCCGGCTCGAAGACTCCGTCAGTAGAAAGGATTACGCCGCGCGCGACGTGGTTTTGCAACTCGCGAATATTTCCCGGCCACGAATGACGAAGGATGGAGCTCATCGTTTCCTGGGGAATGGTTTCAATAAATTTGTCCATGGAATTCGCGAACTGTTCCACGAAATATGTCACGAGTTCCGGAATATCGCTTTTCCTTTCGCGGAGCGGGGGTAGAGA
>Ga0210395_10000276_pt1 | contig 40516 bp, 35 predicted proteins | sample IncBWH4OmetaG_FD_150861 | JGI IMG/M metagenome (GOLD analysis project Ga0210395, IMG submission 150861) | Forest soil microbial communities from Barre Woods Harvard Forest LTER site, Petersham, Massachusetts, United States - Inc-BW-H-4-O ...
GGCGTCACCGAGCGCACTCCGGGAATGGTTGCGAGTTTCGCGGCCAGCGCTTCGTAGTCATGGATCACGGAACCGGGACGCGTCAAGGAAACATGTGCTGTGACCTCCAGCAATCGATCCTGCAGTGTCTCTCGGAATCCCGTGTTCATCGCCAGCGCAATCACCAGCGTGGCCACCCCGGCCGCCACGCCGAGAATCGAGAATAACGTCACCAGCCGCAGCACCGCGGGCCGGTAAGGCGACCGCAAATACCGCCGCGCCACGAACCATTCAAATCGCATGGGTCGATCGCATTAGAGAAAGGATACTTTAGGCGCCCTAGGCTCCGGTAGCGGAGTCTTCGGGCGGTTCTGGTCGCAGAAGCGGGAACAGAATCACGTCGCGTATGGACTGAGAATCCGTCAGCAACATCGTGAGCCGGTCGATGCCGATGCCCTCGCCCGCCGTGGGCGGCATGCCGTGGCACAGCGCGCGAATGTAGTCCACGTCCAGCTGCTTGGGAACTTCTTCCCCGCCCTCGGCGATCTGCGCCAGGAAACGCCGCTCTTGCTCTGCGGGATCATTGAGTTCCGAGAAGCCGTTGGCCACTTCCATGCCCGCCACGTAAATCTCGAATCGCTCCGTCAGGGAGGGATCTTCCGGCTTCTGCTTCGAGAGCGGCGAAATGTCCGTGGGAAAATCGTAAAGAATCGTCGGCTGAATCAGTTTGTCCTCGGCGATCGTTTCAAACAGCAACCCTGTCCACTGGCCGTCTTTCAAAACGCCTTTTGAAGCAGCGTAAGGCGCGCTCGCCTCTTTGGCCCACTCGTTGTAGCGCTCCACCGCCGCGCGCGGCCCACCAGCAGCTCGAAGCTCAGCTTCGGTGGGCGCGGCTCCCGCCGCCAGAGGCCAGTATTTCGCGATCGCTTCGCGCATCGTGAGGCGCTCGATCTTGGAAAAATCCAGCTCGTGCTCGCCGTACTTCACCAAGGTCGACCCGGTAATCGTCATGGCCAGCAAACGAAACAGCTCCTCGTTCATGTCCATGAGGTCAGAATAGTTGCTGTAGGCCTCGTAGAATTCGAGCATTGTGAATTCCGGGTTGTGCTGCGTTGAGATTCCTTCATTGCGAAAGTTCCGGTTGATCTCATAGACACGGTCAAACCCGCCGACCGTCAGCCGCTTCAGGTACAGCTCGGGCGCGATCCGCAGATACAGGTCGATATCCAATGCATTGTGGTGCGTGACGAAAGGCCGCGCCGCTGCGCCTCCCGGGATGGAATGCATCATCGGCGTTTCCACCTCTATATATCCGCGCGAATCAAAAAACCGCCGCAGCTCTTGAATAATCCGCGCCCGCGCGACAAACACTTGCCGGGAATTGTCGTTGGCAATCAGGTCCAGGTAGCGCTGCCGGTAGCGCCGCTCGACATCGGTAAGGCCATGCCACTTTTCAGGCAGCGGGAGCAGCGCTTTGGCCAGAAACGTCAGCTCTAGAACCCAGATAGAAAGTTCGTTGGTTTTCGTTCGGAAGAGATGTCCGCGAACGCCGACTATATCACCAAGATCGAGCAGCTGAAACAGCCTGAACCCTCGCTCGCCGACAACGTCTTTCTTTACATAGATTTGTATGCGTTTGCCGGAACCTTGAAGATGCGCGAAACCCGCCTTGCCCATCAGCCTCTCTGAAATGAGGCGACCCGCCACGCGCACTTCCTGCTTTTCCGCTTCCAGCTCGGCGGCTGATTTTTCGCCATGTTTTTCCACAAGGGCTCGAGGCGTGTCCGTCCAGCGAAATTCCCGCGGAAACGCCTCATAGCCAAGAGCTTCGATCTGTTCAAGTTTCTTTTGCCGCTGTTGAAACTGGTCGCTAGGTTCAAATTGCAAGGTAGATCCTTTCGGCGCAATCGCTGGCGAGTATAATAGTGGTCGCCCCCTGTTTGGGGCAACCGCTTGGCGAACTCGGCCTCATCTTCTGGCGGCTGGGCCTCGCTTCGCGTGGAGTAGCACCAAGTGCACCCGTAAGAAAATCGTTCTTTCAGAATTGGAATTTGTTATACTCCCCTTCCTGTTTCTTGGAGACCCTTTTGAGATACCGTGTGCGCCTTCCCTCAGCCCGCGGCATGACCGTTAAAGACGACTGGCGAGCCTGGTTACCGGAAGAAAAGGATCTGGTGTTTCGCTCCCATGTCCGGCAATTGGAAATCTCTTACAACATGCTAAGCGTCTCTTTAGATGAAGCGCTCGCGTTCCGTCAAGGGGGACGCTTGGAGAAGGCCAGCCTGGCGGTCTGCGTAACACCCGATCTCTGTAACCGGTTCGCGCACCCTCTGGCCGCGCTGCTCTGGTCGCTCGCCGAGCACGCCAAACATTACGGTACCATTCCCAACGCCGCCCCGCTCAACCCCGCCAATTTCCAGGGTGCCCGGGGACAGCGGGTGGCGCTCCTCAACAGCTTGTTCTGCCGCGTCCTGCTCAGCGAGCGCTCCCAGTTTCTCCATAAGATCAGCACCCTCGGCGAGATGGTGGACGATCTCAATCACGATTTTTGCGCCGCCGCCACGGAGATTGCGGGCGGCGCCTACATGGACGACCAGGCCGACTGGCAAGCCGTTGACGCTGCTCACTACGACCTGAATACTTGTCTTCGGGAATCGATCGTCCTGTTGAAATCTTTCCTCATGGCTCTTCCTGACGAGGAACTAGAACCCTTCCAGGCCACGGTATGTGCCCAGATGGGCGTTCTCAAACCCAAAAAGCTGACCTTTGCCCAGCGATTGGTCCGGCATAGACGTATGGCGGCAATCGAGGGAGAATAAACTGTCCAGCCTCGAGGCCGGTCACTAAGCTCAAAAAGCTTGGAATAAGATAGTGTCCCCGCGTGTCTGACTGGGAACAGCCAGCATTTCGGAGGACAACTCTAGGAGGTATTCGGTGCATCCGAAACGTTGGATGCGCCGCAATTGGACCGTTGGCCCGGAACCGACCAAGCGAGCCCAGTGTGTCGACTGCTCTACCGTCGCCTAATCGGGTGAATGCCAGCCAGTCACCTAAATCGGCGACGGAAGCGGAAGCTATTCGTCTGGCCCAGGGAGGGGATGCCGCGGCTTTTGAGCATTTGTATCAGCTCCACGGTCGACGCGTTTATGCCTTGTGCTTGCGAATGGTTGGCAACCCGTCCGACGCAGAAGACCTTATGCAGGAAGCGTTCCTGCAACTCTTCCGCAAGATCGGGACCTTCCGTGGCGAGTCGGCTTTTTCCACTTGGCTGCATCGCATGACGGTCAATGTGGTGCTGATGCGCTTGCGCAAGAAGACGCTCCCGGCGGCTTCTCTGGAAGAGACGACGGAACCCGATGAAGAGACTGGCGGCCCAAGAAAGGACATCGGAGCGCCTGATTTGCGGCTCAGTGGAGCAGTGGACCGCGTCAACCTGGAACGCTCCATCGAAAAGCTTCCGCCCGGATATCGGACCGTATTTGTCTTGCATGATGTACAGGGATTCGAACACAACGAGATTGCGGGCATCATGGGATGTTCGGTAGGTAATTCGAAGTCGCAGTTGCATAAGGCCAGGACGCGTCTGCGCGAGTTGCTTCAAGAGGATTTGCGCGACCAGGCTCGCACAGAGCGTCAGGCTCAAAAAACGCAAGCTGGGCTCGGCGATTGAGCTAGAATCTAGCCAACCGTCTGACCCGGGGAAGCGTCTTATCAGGTAACGAACAGTCGAGGGGGAAGGCTACCCAGGTCCTTTTTAGCCGCGGAGCGAAGTGCCATGCAGTGCAAAGACATAGAATTTGTTCTGGAGCAGGAAGGGCTGGAGCCTCTTCCTGATGATGCGCGCGCGCATCTGACCGAATGCCGCAATTGCCGCAATTACATTGCGGATCTCACCAGTCTCGTCGACGCGGCGAGGAAACTGCCCTCGGAAATCACTCCCCCGGATCGCGTGTGGATTTCTCTTCGAGCCCAACTGGAAGCAGAAGGAATTATTCGGACTCCGGCGGAAATCGTTCCCGCCGAGTCGGCTTCCTGGTGGGAATCGATCAGCGCCTTCTTCCGCAACCGTATAGTGGCTACCGCCATGGTTGGCATCCTCATCGCCGCTGCTGCCGTTTTCCAGATTCGCAGTGACAGAATCACGCCTTCCCTAGAGGCTAGGAAGTCTCTCGGGACGCCGCCTGCGCATGCCCTAGAGGAGGTTCCTTCCGGAGAGTTTGCCGGCACCGCCCAGGCGCTGAACGATCAGGAACCGGTGGCCACCGGCATGATCCTCGCAAGCACCTCCCCGGTTGACGCCTCCTTGCGCGACAATCTGAAAAAAGTGAACGAATTTATTGCTGACTGTGAGCGTCACCTCAAAGAACAGCCTCAGGACGAACTGACGCGCGAATACTTGTCCGCCGCCTATCAGCAAAAAGCCGAATTACTGTCCGCGATGATTGAACGCGGAAGGAGCATGAACTGACATGTGCCTTCAAATGATGGAGATAACCCCGAGTCGGCCGGGTACTTGGACGAAGCGAAACATTTTGCCGCTTCTCGGCGCTGGACTTTTTCTCTGGAGCGCAGCGCCTGCTCGCGGTGCCGGCACGGGACAAAGCGTTGAAAAGCAATTCAAAATCACTGGACGCCCCGTCGTGGTGATCCACAACGTGGCCAATGGGCGCATCGAGGTTAAGTCCTGGAAGAATTCCGAAGTGGATGTCGTCGGTACGCAGTCTTCCAATAAGGTCGGTTTCGATATCGAACAAGTGGGAGATCGCATCGACGTTACCGCCACAATCCTGGATCCCGCTGCGCAGCCTTTGGAACTCGAAGCCGATTTGCAACTCACCGTTCCGGAAGAAACCGAACTCCAGCTCAAGACCGAGACTGGTCTGATTTACGTCGAGCAAGTCATGGGCGACATGAAACTGGAAAGTTACGCCGGGGACGTGCACCTGAAAGAAGTTTCAGGCTACATCATCGTCAAGACCACCGGCGGCTCCCTGGTTTGCGCGCAATGCGCCGGAAAGCTCGATTTCAGCTCCATCGGGGGAAATGCGCAGATTCTTCAGCCTCAGCTGAATAACGTCAATCTTATGACCACCACGGGAAACATTCTCTTCGATGGAGACTTTGTACGCACGGGTCTGTACTCCATGAAGAGCGGCAAAGGTCTGGTGGAGGTGCGCTTCTCCAGTACCGATTCTTTTGACTTGAAGGCGCAAACCGCAACCGGCACCGTCGACAATCAAGCCTCCGCGTTTCTCAAGCCGGATTCCCACGGCGGCGTGAAGCACATGGCTTCCAAGTTCACGCATGGGCTCTTTGGCACTGTCGGCATGGGCCTCGCGAAAGTCGAACTCTCCTCCTACAGTGGTACAATCCGCATCATGAGGCGCGATTGATCTCTTCGTGCTCCGGATGATCTGGCCCTTGGTGGCCGCGCGCTACACAGAACAGTGACTCAACCGCCTCCTTTGCGTGGCCCGTCTCTACGCGCCCAGGTTCTTTGCCTTGCGGGTTTTATGGGTTCCGGCAAGACCACCGTCGGAACGCTTCTCGCGCGGCAACTGGCGTGGCGATTCGTCGACTTGGATGAACGCATCGAGCTGTCCGCCGGCCTGGCCATCCCTCAGATTTTCGAGCGCTTCGGCGAACCGGCGTTTCGTCAAATCGAAGCGGATGAATTGCGCGCCGCCCTAGGCCGCGCTGGGGAACTCAAGGAGGCCACCGTCCTCGCGCTTGGCGGCGGCACCTACGCCCAACCCGGCTGCCCTGAATTCCTCCGCAATGCTGGCGCCCCCGTTCTGTGGCTTGATTCGCCCATCGAGCTTCTACTCGCTCGCTGCATGACCATGACTGGCCGTCCGCTCTTTCGCGATGAAGCCAGCTTTCGCGCTCTCTACGCCCAGCGTCTTCCCTCTTATCAGCTTGCTGACTTTCGTATGGACAGCTCTGGCGATCCCACTCAGGTCGTCGCAGAAATCCTCCGCCGAGGCATTGTCGGGACAGGTAGCAGCGAAGCACACCTCGTCGTCGAAAAACCAAATTCTTGACTACCATTCGCTAGAATAGGCATCGGAGATTTTTTCTCGGCAAACTTTCCGTCCTGCTTCGCAGGCTGCTGCCCAGGGGGATTTCATGGCAATAAAACTGTCCGGGTCTTGGCCCCAACCGTCTTTCTTCGCGAGCATCGTCTTGATTCTTGCTTGCGCTATCGCCGGCATCGCTGCTCAAAAAAAGAGTGCCGCAGCGCCCGGCGCCTCGGTCTTCGCTCTGGATAAGGGCAAACTCACCATTAAGCTTGACGGCCAGACGGTTGGTCATGAAGAGTTCGAAATCACGCCCTCCGGCAGCGGCTGGCTCGCCAAGGGCAACGCGGACATCAAGCCGTCACAAAGCGCAGCCAGCAAGGTCACCGGCGCGCTCACGCTTAAGCCCGACGGCGCTCCCGTCAGTTACGAATGGACCTCGCATGCGGATAAAACCAACAGCGCCCACCTCCTGTTTGACAACGGTATCGCAAAAATGACGCTCGAGATGCAGGGCGCGCATCCTTTCGATCAGACGTTCACCTTCGACACTCCGCTCATCGCGGTCCTCGACAACAACCTTTACCACCAGTACGGCGTTCTCGCGCGACTCTACAACTGGTCCAAGGGTGGCCCGCAAACTTTCCCCGTGCTCATCCCGCAAGAACTGATGCCCGGCACCATTACCGCCGAATCCACCGGTTCCGCCACCATCGAAGGAAAATCCTACGAAGGCTTTCGCGTCAACACTGCCGACCTCGAAGTCGACCTGTACCTCGATTCGACTCATCGCCTGATGCGCCTCGAAGTTCCCGCCGCAAAAGTTTCCGTAGTCCGAGACTAGTCCCTAGACCGGTGGGACCGGCCATCCTAGACTCGCTGCCAGGCAAGCGCCTCACTCGCCCGATTTCGCGCAAACACAAAAAAAGCGCGGTATGACTCTCACTGTCACACCGCGCCAATTTGTGCTCTCGACTGTTAACGAATACCTTACCGTGCTAGCGGGCGTTGAAACGCGGGCCCCGTCCCTGGCCGCCGCAGCACATAACCCTGCGGCTGCCCATGGGAATGCGTCATGGCATTCCCATTCGAATGGCCGGCACCGATATGTCCGTCGTGCCCGCTGCCGTTCGCCGGCGCGGGCTGCGGCATCCGCGCCGGATTACCGATAGGGCGGAGAATAACCGGCACCGCATGGACGTGATCGCTGATCGCCTGCAACCTCTTGAGAATAGACTGCCACTGTTCCCAATCCAGTTGCCGCAGGAACGGTCGCAATCCCTGGATGAACGGATCCTCGAGCAGCGCTTCGCCGTCGGATTCCGGAATAAAGAACCGGTTCAGGCCCACACTCAGCGCCTCGGAGATTTTCTCCAGAGTGCCGAGGCTCGGCGTCATCTGCCCGCTCTCGATGCGGGACAAGTAGGAGCGCGAAACCTTCGAGCGCGACTGTAGCTGGCTCTGGGTCATGGCGCGCGATTCGCGCAACTGGCGAATGCGCTGGCCGATATTCTCGACCGTCTCCTGGTTGGCGAACGTCTCGGACGTGGGCTCAGCGACTGCTTCCTCCGGAGGTGCCGGTGGAGGAATCAGGAATTCCAAACGCTGAGGCAAGGCGCGCACACAACGGCGGCAGTTTCCCGTGCGCGTCCGGTATTGGACCAGACCACATGTCTTACAGCGAATGACTTCCCTATCCATCTCGAACGAATGCATTGTTTCCTTCTCTGTTAGTTGTGCAGACACCGGTACTCCTCGCTGACATTGCCCGGCGTGCGGATATAGGAAGGAACGTCGGAACGTTCTTCTAGGGGAAGACAGAAACTAGGCGCAACGGGAGTATTGTGCCGAGAGACGTTTTCTGTCAAGGGTGTTTTTGAACTATTTTTGCATATGCAGGTTTCTCCGCCGCGTCTCTACGAGAAATGTTCGCCTGTCCTTCGGGCCAGTCTCCGCCACTTTTTCGCCGCTCCCACAATCCCTTGTGCTCTCGACGCACAAATCACCGCCGCACTTGTGCCGCCCTTGCTCTTCTGACCAAGCGACTCATTCTGGCTCGAGGGCCCTGGCAAGCTAGCAAGAATCCCAAGCAACAAAGCTCAAACGCCATCCCATGCCGAGTGGCTGACAAGATCGTCGCTAGTCCCCGATGTTAATGGGAGGTTACTATAACGATGAGTCCTTCCCCCGTCGCTGCTTCCGTTTCTCTCTACCAGCCGCCTGTGTCACAATTAAGCATGGCTACGGCTATCGAAACCCGTGACATCCAAAAGCACGTCCTCGGCAACGGCCTGGTGGTGATCACCGAGACCATGACTCACGTCCGTTCTGTCTCGGTAGGCGTGTGGATCCGCAACGGTTCACGCCGCGAAGCCCCTGAAGAAAACGGCCTGGCCCATTTCATCGAGCACATGGTTTTCAAGGGCACCGAGCGTCGCTCGGCCGAAGCCATCGCCCGAGAAATGGATTCCGTGGGCGGCATGCTCGATGCCTTCACCTCGAAAGAGCAAATCTGCTTCAACGCCAAAGTCCTGGACGAGCATCTGCACATCGCCTTTGACGTCATCGCCGATCTCGTTCTTCGGCCCAAGTTCGATTCCGACGACGTAAAAAAAGAGCGCCAGGTGGTCCTCGAAGAAATCAAGATGGACCTGGACAATCCCGAATATCAGCTTCACGACATCTTCACTCGCGGCTTTTGGCCCGAGCACCCTCTTGGCCGCCCGATTCTCGGCACTCCGGAAACCGTGCGCGGCTTCAACCGCGATCATCTCGTGGAGCGCTTCCGCGACTGGTTCGCGCCCGATCATCTTGTCATCACCGCCGCGGGTAACGTCACGCACGAAAAAGTTTTGGATCTCGTCGAACGCGAATTCGGCGATCTCCGCCCGGCTCGCACGCTTGAAGATCACACCGCACCCTCGACGAAAGCGCCCATTCATCTTGAGACCAAGCGCGACCTCGAACAAGTTCATCTCTGCATCGGCGTCCCTGCGCTTCCTCTCGGCCACGAAGCGCGCTTCGCCGCCGCGGTCCTCAACAATCTTCTCGGTGGCGGCATGTCCTCGCGCCTGTTTCAAAACATCCGCGAAAAAGAGGGCCTGGCCTACGCCGTCTTCAGCGAGCTCACGCCGTACTCCGACGCCGGCATGTTCACCGTGTACGCCGGCACCGCCAAGGAAACCGTCGGCCAGGTCGTCGACCTCACCATCAAGGAATTTCGCGCCATGAAAGAATCGCCCGTCAGCGAAGAAGAGCTTACTCGCGCGAAGAATCATCTCAAGGGATCGCTCATGCTCTCTCTCGAATCCACAACGTCTCGCATGTCGAACCTAGCCCGTCAGGAACTCTATTTCGGCCGCTTCTATTCCCTCGACGAAATCCTGGCCTCCATCGAAACCGTCACGCTCGCCGAGGTGCAAGCCCTGGCCCGCGATTTCTTCCGCCCCGACCAAATCGCCGTCACCGTACTAGGCCCGCTAAACGGCTTCACCTTGGACCGCTCCCGCTTGTCTTGCTAAGCCGCACATGTAGTTCCTCGATTTCGACGGATGGATCGACCCGCATGGCAAGTGCGTTTTCTGACTTGGGAATATTCGCGGCTGCTTAAGGGGCGCGGAAGAGCAGGAAGCGCAGCACTAGAAAAGTCCAAACAAGAGAACATGCTAGCTTTCTCTTTTACACGACCTCCAGCCGAAGCCCCTGCTCAAAGACCAGGGAAGCTGCGTACTCCATGTGCAGGACGCGGCGTGGAACACTCGATTGCGATTTCGATGACGAGTGTACTACCCAGCGGCCGCATCGCGAGAATTCCACCGCGAGGCACGGAGCAATCGATAGCCTCAATTTGTGTCGACAGATCGCGAAGCGCTTCGTCACTCAAAACGCCGAGGGAGTGCGTTCCGGGGAGCACACGCAGAGGTCCGTTTTCGGCAATGGAATCGTCAAGATGCAGCCGAAGCGCCAGCACCTGTCGAAGCGCGCTGGCTGGAGCGTGCGCATAGTTCACGCCATCTTTAATGGACCACGGTCCCCAGCCGGGAACTTCTCGCCTTAGGCACAGCGGCAATGCCGTGTCCTGATGCCACACAACGAGCCAGTTTGAGGTCGGCGACTTGTCGAACAGCGTCGCGCGAAAGGGAAGTGCAGCCGTTCCTAGAACTTCTCGGGCCATCGCCATCAACCTCGAATCGCGCGCAAGCGCAGCGACTCTCGGGTTTCTTATCGCGTGGCGCATCCCGGCTCGGCTTCGTGGAAGTTCCGACCGATCGAGCATGGATTTGAGGTCGGCTATTTCGCATTCGGAAACGACCTCAGGAATTATGGCGAATCCATCGCTTGAGACTCGTTCTTCGGGTGACCTCGATTTGTCGGCAACTCTCATGGCACGAATATTCTAGTCCGCTTTCGCGTTGACGGGCGGGAATCGAAATGCCATCATTCTCGAAATTCGTTTGTGAGATACTTTGTACTGCAATTGAGGGCAAAGCGATCGGCTTGCGGGTTTCCATTCTGGCGTCAGGCAGCTCGGGCAACATCACCCTGCTCGAGACGCAGAGCACCCGACTCCTTGTGGACTGTGGCCTCGGCAAACGCGAAACCCTTGCGCGTCTCGCGGCCATCGAATTGAGCGTCGACCGTATCGACGGCATCCTCATCACTCACGAGCACGCCGACCACTGCCACGGCCTGCCGCAAATGCTCGGCCTGTGGAAAGCGCCACTTTACGTCACCGAACCCACGATGGACGCGCTGCACCGCGCCTTCCCTGAGCGGCTCGCGAAGCGTTTGCGCGGCCTCGAAACCATTCAATCCGGCCAGCACTTCTCCATCGGCGATATTGATGTCCATGCGTTCCAAATTCCTCACGATGCCGCCGATCCGATCGGCTTCACCTTTCGCACCAATGGCACGAAGATGGCTCTGGTGACCGATCTTGGCTACATGCCCCAGCTTGTCAAAGTTCATTTACGCGACGCCGATTGTTTGCTGCTCGAGTCCAATCACGATCTGGACATGCTCAAGGTTGGGCCGTATCCGTGGGTCGTCAAGCAGCGCGTTCTCTCTCGCACCGGGCATCTCTCAAATCACGCGGTCAGCGAATATCTCGCCGACCCGGAAGGTTTTGACGCCCGCGCGCGGTACCTTGTCCTTGCGCATCTTTCGCAGGAAAACAACAATCCCGACCTCGCGCGCCTTTCAGCGGAAGAAGCGCTCGATCGTCGCCCCGCAGAGTGTGCTTTTCATGGCGAACTGCTCATCGCCACGCAAGACCGTCCCCTCAGGCCTCTGGACCTCTAGCCGTTCGAAAATTCCACTCGCTTTTTCTCCCGTGCTCCTCTAGACTTACCTTGTTCTTGGTAGAGGTGCGGAGGCCATGAGTAGCGCGGTGAGTCGTTCCGATCAGCTTCGGACACCGCGGCAAAAGGGGCCAGGTTGTTGTACTCCGCCGAAATCGCAGCGGTAGCTGTTGCCGCGGCGGTTGGGGAACAGGTCTAAGGCCTGTCCACTGTCATCCGTTTAGATGGCTGCATGGCAGCCAGTGCTAAAGCCGGATGGAGCGCTATCGAGAGGCAGCAGCCTCGAGCAGTTCCTCGCGGTTCCTTCCTTTCCTTTCCCTCCATCCAGAAACAACCGGACCGAATGAATCTTTTCGAACTTACGCGCGCGCTCGTGGATATCGAATCGACCACCAACCGCGAGCAGGCGGTGGCGGACTTTTTGTTCGCGCAATTGTCGTTTCTTGCCGCGCGCAGTTCAGGACGGCTTGAACGCATCGCGGTTGAGCCGAATCGCGACAATATTTTTGCGTACTGGGGCCAGCCCATCGTCACGCTTTCGACCCACATGGACACGGTCCCGCCCTTCTTCCCATCCCTGGAAGATGCTGATTTCATTTGGGGGCGCGGCTCCTGCGACGCCAAAGGCATCATCGCCGCGATGATAGCCGCCGTCGAAAAACTTCTCGACTCTGGCGTGACAAATGTTGGGTTGCTGTTTGTCGTCGGAGAAGAGCGCGACAGCGCGGGAGCGAAAGTGGCTGCCGCCAATCCGCGCGGAGCCCGCTTTCTGATTAACGGCGAGCCTACGGAAAACCAGCTGGCCCTCGGTTCGAAGGGAGCGCTGCGCTTCGAAATCACCGCGCATGGAAAGCTCGCGCACTCCGCTTACCCGGAGCTTGGCCACTCCGCGATCCATTCGCTGCTCGATGTTTTGCGGGCTATCCGCTTGATTACGCTGCCCGAAGATGCGCTGCTCGGCCCTTCTAATCTGAATATCGGAACGATCGCAGGGGGCCGCGCGCCGAATGTCGTTGCCGATCATGCGCAAGCAGAAATCATGTTCCGCACGGTCGGCGATCCGGCGGAAATCCGGCAGGCCGTCCTGGACGCCGCTGCTGGACGCGCGGAAGCTCGCGAAGTCTTGCATACGCCGGCGATGCGCCTTTCCGCCTTCGACGGACTTCCCACCACAGTCGTCGCATTTGCCACGGACATCCCGACATTCAACGGCGCTTGGGGCCAACCGTTTCTCATTGGTCCGGGCAGCATTCATTTGGCGCACACCGTCGAAGAGCGCATTCCGAAACAACAATTGTCGGACGCGGTCGATATTTACGCGCGCATGGTCCGGCAACTTCTTGCGACAGGAGGCGCCCAAGCATGAGCCAGGGCCTGGCCATTGTCGGCTTCGGGAAAATGGGCAAGCTCATCGACCGGCTTGCGCCGGAATACGGTTTCGAGGTGCGCGCAAGGTTTTCGGGAGGCGACAACCCGGGCGGTCGAGGACTTTCTCACGAGACGCTTCGCGGGATCGATGTCGCGGTCGAATTCACCACACCCGCCGCCGCGCCGGTGAATATTCGCCATCTCGCTGTTCTGGGCGTGAACTGCGTGGTCGGTACGACCGGCTGGTTCGAGCAGCTTGCCGTCGCGCGTGAAGTTGTCCAGCACGCGAAGACTGGTCTTGTGTGGGCCGCGAATTTTTCCGTGGGCGTGAATCTTTTTTTGCAGAGCGTTCGGCAAGCGGCCGCTCTTTTCGCAAAACACCCGGAGTACGAAGCGTGGGGCTGGGAGATTCATCATTCTGCGAAAAAGGATGCGCCCAGTGGCACACTCAAAAAACTTGCAGAAGAGATGCGCGAAGCGGGTTTCACGCGGTCCGTCAGCCTCAGCTCGAGTCGTGCCGGCGCGATTCCCGGCACGCACGAAATCGGCTTCGACTCCCCGGCGGACACCATTACGCTGCGCCACACGGCCCGCAACCGCGAAGGTTTTGCGCATGGAGCACTGCAAGCGGCGCGCTGGATCGCGGGCAAAAAAGGTTTCTACGAATTTAGGGAGATCCTCGCGGACTTGAGTTGAAGAATCTCCGCAGCGGCGGCCTTCGGGCCGCCAGCCGGATTTCGGCAGTTCGACGTTTAAACAAGGAAGGAGAAACACTATGTTTACCGGTACAGGCACTGCGCTCGTCACTCCATTTCGCCGTGATGGTTCGCTCGACGAACCCACGCTCGGCGCGTTGATCGAGCGCCAGATCCATGCAGGCATTGATTTTCTAGTGCCGTGCGGCACGACGGGGGAAAGTCCCACGCTCGCACACCAGGAGCATCTGCGCGTCTGTCAGATCGCTGTGGAACTAGCGAAGGGACGCGTGCCTGTTCTTGCCGGCGCAGGCGGTTACCATACCGCCGAAGTCATCGCGCTTGCGCGCGAGCTCGCCGCCATCGGCGTGGACGGCATTCTTTCCGTCACGCCCTACTACAACAAGCCGACACAGGAAGGCCTCTTTCAGCACTACAAAGCCATTGCCGAGGCGGTTCGGCTCCCCATCGTTGTCTATAGCGTGCAAGGGCGCACGGGCGTGAACGTCGAGCCGGCGACGGTGCGGCGGCTCGCGACGATTGAGAACATCGTCGGCATCAAGGAAGCTTCGGGAAACATTTCGCAAATGGCCGCGATTCTAAATGCGGTTCCGGAGGATTTCATCGTGCTCAGCGGCGACGACGCCATCACCTTGCCGCTCATCGCGCTTGGGGGACGCGGGGTGATCTCTGTTGTCTCGAACGAAATTCCTCGGGACATGGCGCGGCTCACGCGGCTCGCGCTCGCCGGGGATTTTCCGGCCGCGCGACAGATTCACCGCCGAGTGCATCCGCTGATGGAGGTAAACTTCGTCGAATCGAATCCCCTGCCGGTGAAGGCAGCCATGGCGCAAATGGGTTTGCTCGAAGCGGTTTGGCGTTTGCCGCTGGTTCCGCCGAAAGCGGAAAATGAAGCGCGCATTCGCGCCGTCCTGGAATCGCTCGACCTGCTCCATACCGCCGAGCTACCCTATGCGGCAGCTCACGCTACCGCATGAGCGAGTTCATGCTGCCCGAGGAAATCGAGCGTCTCTTTGACGAGCCTCCGGCTCAATACAGCGAAGAACACTTCCGGCTCTTCCGCGAATTCAAGGACGCCGTAAATCGGGGCAAAGTTCGCGCGGCGGAGCCGGATGCTGCCTCGCCGACGGGCTGGCGCGTCAACGCCTGGGTGAAAAAAGGAATCCTGCTAGGCTTTCGCATGGGCGTGATCGTCGACATGTCCGTCGATCCGGCGCGCCAGCCGTTCATCGACAAGTCCACGTATCCCGTTCGGACCATCACCGCCGCCGACGGCATCCGCGTCGTGCCCGGCGGCTCAAGCATTCGCGACGGCTCGTACATCGGGCGAGGGGTCGTTTGCATGCCGCCCATGTTTGTTAACGTAGGCGCGTATGTCGGCGATGGCACGATGATCGATTCGCATGCCCTAGTCGGCAGTTGCGCGCAAATCGGCCGCAACTGCCACATTTCCGCGGGCTCGCAGATCGGCGGCGTGCTCGAACCGGTGGGAGCCATGCCGGTGATCATTGAAGACGAAGTGCTTGTGGGGGGCAATTCAGGTGTGTATGAGGGAACCATCGTGAAGCATCGCGCGGTCGTCGGCACTGGCTCGATTCTTAATCGCTCGATCCCGGTCTACGATCTGGTGCGCGACGCGGTATACACCGCCGGCGAAACGTCGCCGCTCATCATTCCCGCAGAAGCCATCGTCGTCCCCGGCTCGCGTGCTGTCACGCATCCGGTCGGCCGAAAACACGGCCTCAGCTTGCAATGCGCGGTCATCGTCAAATACCGCGACGCCAAAACCGACTCCCGCATCCAGCTCGAAGATCTTCTCCGCTAATCGGCCTCAAGCATTCCAGAGGGCAGGCCATCGCGGTATGGCCAGGTTCTCCGGCTACGCTTAGGGAGTGTCCGTTTCAGCGCGTCAGCACCTGCTCAAAAAACTCCAGCGCGCGTGGATCGTTTGATTGACCCAGCCAGAACATGGCTTGCTTGCGCACTTCGCGGTTGCGGTTCGTCTTGGCCACCTCGATAAGCTTCGGCACGCCCTCATCCTTCGGCATCTGGCTCAGCGCGAAGACGGCTTTCTTTTTCACATCCGTGTCGGGATCGTTGTCGATGGCGCCGGTGATTGCGCCCATGGCTTTTTGGCCTGCTTTGTGCGCCAGCCAGAAGAGCGCTTGGCCACGCACGTGCGAACTTTCGTCTTCTTTGGCCATTCGAATCATTTCACTTAGAGCTTCGGGCTCGTGGCTTACGGATAGCGCAAACGCCACCTGCGAGCGCACCTCGGAACTGGGATCGTTTTTTGCCATCTTTTGCAGCAGCTGCTCGCCGGCTTTCCCGCGCGCGGCGCCTAGCCAGAAGGATGCATGCTTACGCAGTTGCTCGGGCTCGTCGGCGGCGACGAATGATTCGAACGCGCCATCCGCTGAAGAGTCGGCGTGCAGGGCAATTGCGGACAGAGCGCCTTGGCCGATTTCGTGCTCGCCGTGGCCGTCGAACGTTGCTTTGTGCACGAAATCCGCGAGCAGCGCCACGCTATCCGCCGGCTTCACACCCGTCAACCAGAGGAACGGCAGGCCGCCTGCGTCCAGCGTGCAATTTTCGCTGGCTTCTCGAATGCGCTTGACCTGTTTCGCTTCGAGGCGGAAGAGCACCACCAGCTGGCGCGAGCCTTCCAGTTGCACGGTTCCATCTTTTCCGTCTTTCTGCGAATTCGTACTGGTGACGCCATTTTCTTTTTCGAGCCTGCACGTCCCGCAGCCGTCGTAGCTATCGTTGAAGTTTCCGCAGCAGACCGTGCGGTCGCCCATGGTTTCCGCGACGCTGTAGCCGACCCATTCCGCTTTGTCCGCTTGCGCTTCGACGCCACGAAACGCGTCTCGGAGGGAACCAGTCACGGCTCTCGTTTCAATTTTCGCGTTTACAACCTGCGGCGTTTCCGCCGACTGGCCTGCGTTCAACGCCCCGGCGGCGAAAAGTGCGGCCCCCAGCATTGCTTGCCCGACTAGAATCTTGCGCCATGTTTTCATATGACCTCACTTGAGTTCCGGCTTAGGAGAACACTCACTCTTCGACGGTAACGAGTTGCCAGTCACGCGCCCTTGGTGAGCTTACTTCTGCAAAATCTCCATCAGGTAGTCGTTGCCTTCTTTCGAATTCATCAGCGCGAGTTTAGACACCGCGATCTTCTTCAGCTCCGCATCTTTCTCGCCTCTCGCAATCGTCACCAGCGCGTGCGCGTTTCCTTGAATGAACAGTGCATTCAGCACCGCTTGTTTGTTCTCGCGGTCGGTCTCTTTCGCATAAATCGCCGGCAGCGCTTCTTTGGCATCCGCCGAGCCGATTAACCCAAGATTTCGAATTGCGGCGCGGCGAACCTCCGCATCCTTCTCTCCTTGCGCCGCCTCCGCCAGGAATTTTGCGTCACCGGTTAGGAAGAAAGCCTGGAGGATATCCTTTTTCACTTCCGGCGAAGTCTCGGTTTTGTAGAGCTGCCGCAATTCTTCGGGCGCATGAACGATTCCTAGCTGCTTAATGGCCTCGGCGCGCAGCGACGCATCTTTTTCGCCCTTCGCCGCTGCCAGCAGGTGCTCCTTGTCGCCGCCGATCATGTAGCTTTTGAGAATCGCGCGTTTGACTGACTCGTCGCCCGTCGACGCATAAATCTCCGCAAGCGTTTGCCGCGCCTGTTGCCCGCCGAATAATCCCAGATATTCGACAGCTTTCTTTTGAAGGTCCGGATTGCTCTGCCCTCTTGCGATCCGTCCGAGAATCTCGCGCGATTCGGCCGAGCCGTTCTGCGCCAGCACGAAAAGTGCTTTTGACTTTTCCTTCGGTGTGCCAGTGCCGTTCAATACTTTTTCGAGCAGCGGCATGGCGCGTTGGGGGTCGCTGTTCATTAGGCCGGTGATCGCAAGCATTTTCAGCTCTTCATCGGGCTGTGTTTCAGGGTGCGCGGGTTGCCCGCTCGACTGCTGCACTTCGATCTTCAGTGCCCTGGCATCTTTTATCCAGCGGCTTTGCGCAAATCTCTTCTCCAAGTCCGCGATTGTTGTCAGCGCGGAATCTCTTTGGCCCAGCTTGTTTTCTGAGTAGGCCTTCCAATAAAGCGCCGCGTCCGTCTGCGGTCCATTCATGTCGGCAAGCTCTCGGAATTTCCCGGCTGCCTGGTCGTAGCGGTCTTCGTCGAGCGCCTCGCGCCCGTCGCTGTAAAGCTCATCGAGACGTTCCAAGCGCTCTTGTTCGCGATCGCGTTTTTCCTGTTCCCGGTCTAGTTTTTCTTGTTCACGGTCACGTTTCTCTTGCTCCCGATCACGTTTCTCCTGCTCGCGATCCTGGGCATCCTGGTCCTGCCAAGATGCCGTGGACGTCCCTCGGTTGCCGTGGGCCGCGGAGGGTCGTGCCATCTGCGGCGCGACCAGCAACGTCGCCGCAGTCATCCAAATTCTTGCCGCCCTGCTTGTGCGTTCTCCCATGCTCATGCCTTGTTCCTCTCTCTTACTTTCGAATCCGTCGCCCCTGGCGCGGAGTTCGTTGTCTTCTGCTTTTCTTGTAATTCTTTCCCGACCACTCGAACTTTGAACAGAATGCCGTGCGCCTCGATTCGCTTTTGAAGCGATTCCAGTTTCGCTGGCGTAATTTCTTCCGGGCTGTGGGCCACGTCCATCAGCACGCGTTCGAGGTCATCCAGAACGCTGGCTAATGCCGCATCGCCATCTTGCTGGGCCGTTTCGCGATACAGCCGGTTGGCATCCAGTAAGTCTTCCGCTCGCTTTTGCTCCGCGGAGATATTGATTTGCTTTGGTCCGGACACGGGCGGGGTGGCGTTCGCCAGCTCCATCAGCACCATTTCTGATTTTCCCAGGTGCTCGCCAACGGCCACGACCAGCACTCGCTCTCTAACTTGCGCCACGCTAGCCGCCGGCGTACCGGCGTCAGGCTTCTTCGTCCAGCGACCCGCGACGAACGCCCCAATCACAACGGCCACCATCGCTCCGATGGCCACCCAACGGCGCGGTTCGAGCCACGCACGCCATCCACGCCCGGCTTTTTCCGGCAACTGCGGCGCAATCTTTTGCCAAACAGCGCGACCGTACTCCGGGCCGCGCTCGGGAACCGGCAAATTGTCCAGTGCGCTGAGCACCGCTTCGATGCGCTCGAGCTCCGTGCGGCAGGCTGTGCAACTCGTCAAATGCTCGGCGATAGCTTCGCGTTGCGTAGTCTCCCCCTCCCGATAGCCAATCAGTTGTTCTTCCGTCAGATGTTTCATAGTTCGGTTCCCCTGGGTTCCGGGGCTGCTCCTGCCGCTTTCGCTTGCAGCGCGCCTCGCGCTCCCACGTAGGGCTCCAGAGCCCGCCGTAATTTCTGCACCGATCGAAACACGGTGTTCTTTGCCGCGCTCGTCGTCGATTTGAGCACTGCGGCAATCTCTTCGATGGCGCAGCCTTCCCAATGGCGCATCACAAACGCTGTTCGCTCCGAGGAGCTCAACTCCTTCAGCGCCTCTTCCATTTTTTTCCTCAACTCGGTGTTGCCCGCGAGACGGTCCGGCGTTGGCCTTTCGTCAGCCACCAAGTCCAAGGGGTCCTGCTCTTGCTCTTCCGCCAAGGCGCTCGGCGTGCTGCGCCGTGCGTCCTCGGTTCGTTTCTGACGCATCCGGTCAATCGCATAATTCGCGGCGATCCGGTAAGCCCAGGTGCCAAAATTCGCCCGGGATCCGAATTGCCCGAGGTTGCGGTAGGCTCGCAAAAAAGCCTCTTGGACCACTTCCTCGGCGTCGTGCTCATTTCCCGTCATGCGGTACGCCAGGCGAAAGAGTTGCTGGCTGTGGCGCTCGACCAGCACGCGGAAAGCGTCACGCTCGCCCGCGAGCGTGCGCTCGACGGCGAGGGCATCGCTCTCTCGGGCCGCGCTCTGGAGTGCCTCGCGGGCTTGGGTGCTTCCGGCGCTTTCGCTCATCCGAATCATTAGACAGGAAAAAGGGCTGGCGGTTAGGCGAGCTTGCGGGCGAGACCGGGCACGGGCCGAGACGGCACGGGCCCGAAGTCATCCGTAAGTCCTGCCATATCATCGTACTTCGGAGCCCGTTGTCGGAGTACGCCTTCAAATAGTTTGTTTTTTTGGATCACTCGAGCACGGCTTATCGTGAACTGGGCGCCCGGCTGGTCACCGTTTGCCATGACGAATTCTTCTGGCCTCTGTCTTTACTGGGCCATTGCTCTTCACTCATATCTCAGTGCGACAGTCGGATCTACCGACGATGCTCTTCGAGCAGGTATGAAGCATGACAAGCCAGAAGTGATGACTAGCAACAGGATCACGCCCGCAAGGACGAGCGCATCGAGCGAACTGCCCTCGATCCAGCGCGTGAACACGCGATTGAGCGAAATCGTCAGCATTACTCCCGCTAGAACTCCGGCAACCACACTCATCGCCGCCGAGCGAAACACGATCAGGAGGACATCTTTGCGCATTGCTCCCAGCGCCATGCGTATGCCGAATTCGCCGGTTCGTTGAGCCACCGTGTAGGAAATCACGCTGTAAAGTCCAGTGGCGGCGAGCACCAGCGCTAGGATTCCAAATCCCGCAAACAGGGTTGCCACCAGATGTTCCTGCTCCCATTCCGGCTCATGTTTAATCCAGCCATCGAGATCGCGAACATCTCGGTCAGACTGCTGATCGGGATCAACAGTGTGAATCTGTTCGCGGACAGCGTGGAGCACCGTGAGCGGCGGGACGTTAGTTCGGACGAGGATCTGCGTGAAAACCGGCATCATGATGGTGTATGGCACATACACGGAGGGCATGATGGGATTGCGCAGGCCGTCGTTGCGGGCATCGCCGACGATGCCAACTACCTGAAACCAGCCGTCGCTTCCGGCCGCTGACAGATCCAGTGGTGGCTCGCCTTTCAGTGCGGGCACCCGAATCTCGCTGCCAATGGCACCGCCATTGGGAAAATATTGGCGAGCCAAGGTTTGATTGATCAGCGCGAGGTTCGCGCCGTGCATCGCCTCGCTCTCGTACCAGATTCTTCCTTGCAACAGCGGGATGCGAAGCACCACGAAGTACCCAGCACTGACAAAGTTGAGACGCGCTCGCTGTTCTTCCGCTGCTGGCTTGCCGGAAATCTCGAAGCGCTCGTCCCATCCGTTGTTCGGCGGGGTGGCATTTGTTGAGATCCCGGCGGAAACAGCCTCCGGCATCTCGTTGACCTTCAGCAGGAGCTGATGGAAGTATGTCCCCCTGGCCTCCCACGTTTTGTAGGTGTCGTCGTGGACCGGAATGCCAACCGACATGGTGTTGTGCGGATCATAGCCGAGATTCACGCGCATCATGCCCAGGAAGCCTTGCATTGCCACTCCGGCTCCGGCCAGCAACAGAAGTGTCAGGGCAATCTGGCCCGCAATCAGGATGCTGTGAGTCCTTCGGCCACGGACTCCAGCCGTAGTCTTGCGCGCATTCGCTTGCATAACCTGAGCCAGATCCGGCCGTGCGGATCGAAGAGCGGGTGAGATGCCGAACACGATGCCAGTCAGCAGCGCGAGACCGACGCTGAAGAACAGGACGGGCAGATTGATGCTGATAGCGGCTTCGTGTGGAAATGAGAATTCCGGAAGCCAGTCGACGATGAGCTTCACCAAGTTATTCGCCATTGCCACTCCAATGGCGGCCCCGCCGAGCGACAGCATCAGCGCTTCCGTGAGCAACTGGCGAACGATGCGCGACCGCCCGGCGCCGATCGCCGAGCGGACCGCCAGCTCGTGTTGACGCGCCGTGCCCCGGGCCAACAGCAAAATCGAGACGTTTCCGCAACCGATCAACAGCAACAAAGCCACGGCAGCCAGCAGGAGGTACAGTGTCCCTCCGATCCGCTCTACGAAGTGGTCGTTCAATCCTGCTAGCGTCACATGGAAATGCTCTGGGAAGTGGCTGGGGGTTTGCTTTGCGAATTGTTCGAGCAGCGACTGAAGCTCTGCGTTTGCCGCCGCACGGGTTACGCCGGGCTTCAGCCGAGTCATGGGAAAATATGTGCGCGTCGGATCGGCCGTGAGCTTGAGCGGCAGATAGACTTCGCCGTCGCCCCAGGTAAAGCGCGGCCGGGCCACTCCTATGATCTCGTAGCTCTTATGGACTAACTGGATTTTCTTGCCGACGATGTCCGGATCGCCGTTGTAGTGCCTCTGCCAGAACTGATAACCCAGCACGACCACATTCTCGGGATCCTGACCTTCGGGCGCATCCGATGGCAGGAGTCCACGGCCAAGCAGGGTCGGCACGCCCAAAAAGATGAATGAATTCGACGTGAGATACGCAGCCCGGACGTCTTCGGGAAGATCCCCTTCGGTGGTGGTGAGATTCCACCCTTGCATGGCCGCAACGCTCTCTAGCGATCCGGCCTGCCGAAGCTGTTGCAGTTGTGGCCCGTTGAGGTTGATAAAGAGGGGGTTGCCCCTAGTTTCCTGAACGGTCAAATGCACCATGCGATCCGTATTGACATACGGATACGGGTTTACCAGGACGCCGTAAACCACACTGAACATCGCGGTTGTCGCGCCGATGCCGAGCGCGAGCGACAGAATGGCGACAATCGTAAAACCGGGATTTTTCAGAAGCATCCTCACGCTGAACCGCGCGTCGTCGCACAAATCTTCCAGCCAGCGCCACCCCCAGGCATCCCGCGTCACCTCTTTCACCAGCTCCACATTTCCGAATTCGCGCTTCGCTGCTGCTTCGGCGTCACGTCGAGACGCACCCCGTTCGCCGCGCTCCGCTGCGGCCATCTGCAAATGGTGCTGGATCTCTTTCTCGAGTTCCTTTTCCCTCTTTCGCCACAACGACCAGAGTTTCATGAGGCACTCTCTTTTTTCCCTGGGTTCAAGACGCCGCCAATGGCATCCGAAATCTGCTCCCAGCGCGAGCGCTCCCTCGTGAGTTGCTTTCTTCCCGCCGCGGTAAGCCGATACACTTTCACTTCCTGGTTGTTCTCGGAAATTTTCCAGTCGGCGCAAATCCACTTTTGCTTTTCGAGCCGGTGCAGCGCTGGATACAAGGACCCGGCATCCACCTGCAGCAAGTCGCCGGAATTGGCGCGAATCGCCTGGCTAATTCCGTAGCCGTGCTGCGCGCTCCAGAGAAGGGTTTGCAAAATAAGGAGATCGAGCGTGCCTTGCAGCAGTTCGATTCGGTTTCGATAGCCCTCCTTCATTCTGCCTCCGGCGACCAGGCTATAGACAGGCTATATCCCACCCTATAGACGTTCTACTACCCTCTTTGGTTTTGCACTTTTCTTGCTCCGCTGGCGTTCCACCCAAGCCATTCTGCGGCAAGCATTTGCCGCGAGTCCTGGCAGCCCGGAGGACATGAAGCTGGCCGTTTTCGCCCGAGCGTCCCACAATCGCACACTTTGCTGGTCCGGCCGGGGCTGGTGCACGCAGTTCGGCGGCACCTCGAGGCCATGCACCCTTCCCCTTGCTTATTGACAGGAGTCCTTGCATAATTCCTGTCAGTAACTAAGGGGAAGCCGCCGATGACCAAGCCTACCGACCTCGTGCAGGGCACTCTCGACCTCTTAATCCTCAAGACCATCGCCCTCGAGCCCATGCATGGCTGGGCGATAGCGCAGCGCATTCGCCGGGTCTCCAACAACGTTTTGCAGGTGAATCAAGGCGCACTCTATCCCGCCCTGCATCGCCTCGAACAGCAGGCCTGGATCCAATCCAAATGGGGCGCATCGGAAAATAATCGCCGCGCGAAATATTATTCTCTTACAAAAGCCGGGCAGAAGTATCTCCAGGCAGAAGAATCGAATTGGGAACGCCTCTCGTCAGCGATCGGGTTGGTCTTGAAGGCCGTCTGAGGAGGAATACGCCATGCGCCGGGTCCGGAGTATTTCTAACTGGCTCCGCTCGTTGTTTCGAAGAAGCACCGTCGACCAAGAACTTCGAGCGGAACTGAGTTTTCATATCGAACGCCAGATCGAAGAAAATCTCGCCGCGGGAATGACCGAGCGTGAAGCGCGCCGCGCGGCCCGGCGCGAATTCGGCGGCGTCGAGCAAGTGAAGGAGGAATGCCGCGACACCCGCCGGGTGAGTTTCCTCGACGCCTTGCTCGAAGATCTGCGCTATGGCGCGCGCATGCTGCGAAAAAATCCCGGCTTCACGGCGATGGCCGTACTGACACTTGCGCTCGGAATCGGCGCCAACACAGCGATTTTCAGCATGGTGAACGCCCTTCTTCTACATCCCTACGACTTCCACGGCCTGGATTCACTGGTCCGCATTTGGGAAACTCGGGGCATGGAGGAGGGCTACGACGCGCGCTGGGCCGCACCTGCCGATGCCGCCGACTTCCTCTCCGGCACGGACGTCTTCGAGAGTCTAACGACCTATCGGGATCAAAGCTTTAACTTAGCCGCCCGAGGCAGTGTCGAATCCGTCTTGGGCTCGAGCGTTTCTGCGAGTTTCTTCGATGTGCTCGGCAAAGGCCCCGCTCTTGGACGAGGTTTCGCCCACAACGAAGAGCAGCCCGGGTTCGAACGGGTTGTGATTTTAGGTCACGGGCTGTGGCAAAGGCGCTTCGGCGGCGACCCGGGGCTGCTTGGAAGAACAATCCAGCTAAGCGGCCGCAGCTACACCGTGGTGGGAATCATGCCGGAGAAGTTCAGTTATCCCGTGCCCTCGGAATTGTGGGTGCCCCTCGCTTTAACTTCCGCGGAAAAGGAAGACCGCACGCAACTTACAACCATGGCGCTCGCGCGTTTGAAACCCGGAGTGACGCCCGCTAAGGCAAATGCTGCGCTAGCCTCTTATTCGCTACGGTTGGCCCAGGAATATCCGAAAACCAATCGGGGCAGATCGGCCACGGCCCTGCCGCTTCAGAAGGAGCTGTATCTCTACACTCTGCCTCTTTTTCTGTTGCTACAGGTCGCTGCGGTCTTCGTTCTGCTTCTCGCCAGCGCCAATCTTCTAAACCTGATGTTCACGCGCATGATCGGGCGGCAAAAAGAGATCGCCATGCGCGCCACACTGGGCGCGGGCCCCAGGCGCTTGGCGCAACTCTTCATCTCCGAAACGCTGTTGCTTTCGCTTCTGGCAGGGATTGCTGCAGTCAGCGTGTCTTTTTGGAGCGTGCGCCTTCTGCGCACAAGCATTTCCGTGGAGTGGACGAAATGGGTGCCGGGCTGGGATGGAATTCAAGTGAATACCGCGGTGATGGCGACCACCATTCTGCTCGCTGTCGCTCTGGGATTCATGTTCGGCTTGGCCACGGTGCTCTATACCGGCAAAGTAAACCTGAGCAAGACCTTGAAGGAATCGGGCGCGGGATCCCTCATGCCGGGCCGCCGAAGATTGCGCAGTTCGCTGGTGGTAGCACAAGTGGTCTTCGCGCTGGTCTTGCTCGTCTCGGCCGGACTCGCGATCGAAGGATTTGTGCGTCTCGCCGCGGTGTACGAAGGTTTCGAGCCCGGCAGCGTTTTGAAAGCGGAACTTAGTCTTCCGGAAAGCTCGTATTCCGACGCAACGAAAATCACCGCTTTCTACCAGCAACTCCTTCATTCCGCGGCCGCCCTGCCCGGCGTGAAGCAAGCCGCATTGTCCACCAATCTTCCTGCGAGCAATGTGGACAATGAAATGACTCTCTTCACGATCGAAGGCCGCCCGCCGGCTAAGCCAAATGAGACGCCCTCCGCCGATTTGCTGACCGCCAGCCCGGATTATTTCCCTGCCTTGCGCATCCCGCTGATGGCCGGACGTCTGTTCTCTGATTCGGACAGCGGGTCGGTCGACCGAGTCGCGGTCATCAGCCGCAGCACAGCGGATCGTTTCTGGCCCGGCGAGGAGGCTATCGGCAAGCGAATCAAATTGGGTGCCCCGGATTCGAATGATCCCTGGCTAAAAATCGTCGGGATCGTCGGTGACATTCGTCAGAACTGGTGGAATCCTTCGGCGCGGCCGGCCATCTACAGAGCTTTCTCGCAGTCGCCTCGCGATGCCATGACCATGGTCCTCCGCGTCGATCGGAATCCGGCAAGCTATGCCGCTCCTTTGCGCGACGCCGTCCGCCAAATGGACGCCGGCCTCGCACTCGCGGGGATTAACACTCTCGAGACGGAGGTCGTGGATTCGATTGGAATCATTCGCATCCTCGGTATCTTGATGGCGGTGTTCGGGCTGGTCGCATGGCTGCTTTCCTCGGTCGGCGTCTATGGCGTTCTGTCAGAGAGCGTTGCGCAGCGAACCCGCGAACTCGGCATCCGGCTCGCTCTCGGCGCCGATCCTCGAGATTTGATGAAACTGGTTCTGGGTCAGGCGCTGAAACTGACGGGCATCGGGCTCGCCATTGCGGTGCCCATTTCCTTTGTGGTCGGCCGCGTCATGGCCAGCATTATTTTCGGGGTGGTAAGCGCGGATCTCACGGTCCTGGTGGGTTTCACGCTCTTGCTGATCGCCGTCGCGCTCGTCGCGGGATATTTTCCGGCGCGTCGCGCCTTGCGAATCGATCCGATGATCGCACTTCGTTACGAATGAAGGGCGCTCACGGCGGGAGGTTTTTCTATGCGTTTCGTCCAGAGCTTTTCCAACTGGCTGCGCTCCTTGTTCCGCAGGAATACCGCCGAACAGGAACTTGGCAGAGAGCTGCGCTTTCACATCGAGCGTCAAGAGCAAGAAAACCTCGTCGCGGGAATGAGTCCCGCAGAGGCGCGCCGTGCTGCACTCCGCGAATTCGGCGGCGTCGAGCAAGTCAAGGAAGAGTGCCGCGACACCTACCGTGCGAATTACCTGGAAAACCTCGTGAAAGACATTCGCCACGGGCTTCGCATGCTTCAGAAGAGCCCCAGCTTCACCTTTTTCGCCGTCGCCGTGCTGGCCTTGGGCATCGCAGCGAACTCCGCCATCTTCAGCATTGCCGACAACGTCCTGGTGCGACCGCTCCCTTACCGTGATTCGAATCGCCTGGTCATGGTCTGGGAAGACGCCTCAGCTTACGGGTTTCCTCGGGACACGCCCGCGCCTGGTAATTTCGCCGATTGGAAATCGCGAAACCAGGTCTTCGAAGACATGGCCGCGATTTCTGATGCTTCGCTCAATCTCACCGGGAGCGGTAACCCCGAAGATCTCCTGGGAAAATGGGCCACAGCGAATCTATTCTCGGTTCTTGGCGTGACTCCCGCTCTCGGCCGAGACTTTCGGCCGGAGGACGATATTCCCGGTGCGCCACACGTTGCGATTCTCAGTCATGGCCTCTGGTTGCGCAGATTCGGCGGCGATCCGCAAATCATCGGGAAAGAAATCTCGCTCGACTACGAGCACTACATGGTCATCGGCGTGATGAAACGCGGCATGCAATTTCCGGACCGCGAAACGGAGCTGTGGACTCCTTCCCGCTTTACCACTCAACAGTTAGCCAATCACGGGAATCATTTTCTCGGTGTGATCGCCCGGCTCAAACCAGGAGTCTCGCTCAAGACCGCGAATGCCAATCTCGCCACCCTTGCGGCGCAGCTCGAAAAAGAGAACCCCGATTCGAACGCCAAAGTTGGCGCCTTCGCCCGCCCGCTTCGCGAAGAGCTTGCCGGGGACGTCCGTCCCGCCATTCTGATGCTCGTTGGAGCCGTCTGTTTTGTTCTGCTGATCGCGTGCGCTAATGTCGCCAATCTTCTCCTGTCTCGTGCGGCGGGCCGTCGCCGCGAGTTAGCCATGCGGCTCGCCCTGGGCGCCACTCGCGGCCGCGTCATTCAGCAGATGTTGACGGAAAGCGTCCTGCTCTCCTTGTTTGCTGGAGCGGCGGGCCTGCTTCTCTCCGTCTGGGGAACAAAGTTTCTGGCCACGCTGATTCCGGCGGGCCTCGCGCCCATGACCGGATCCGGAGTTGACTCCCGCGTTTTTTTCTTCACCCTTGCCGTTTCTCTGGCGACGGGGATCCTGTTTGGAATCATCCCCGCTTCGCGCGTCTCGCAGTTCCAGCTGACGTTCTCGCTGAAACAGGGCGGCGGGCAAAGCGGCGTCGGTTCGGGCGGCCATGGCCTCCGCAATGCTCTGGTCATCAGCGAGGTCGCTCTCGCTATTGTTTTGCTCACCGGCGCCGCGCTTCTGATTCGCAGCCTAGAGAATCTCTATCACCTCGATCCCGGTTTTCGCGCCGATCATGTTCTCGTGATGCGCACGCCTCTGCCGCGTCCAAAATACGCTTCCTTCGCGCCCAGAACCGCTTTTTACGATCAAGTTCTTCGAAACGTGGAGAGTCTTGCCGGAGTGGTCGCTGCCGGCTACACCACCTGGATTCCCCTGACGAATTCCGGTGGCGCAACAGGCATCACCATCCAAGGAAAACCCGAGCCTCGGCCGGGCGACTTGCTCATTCCCAACACGCGGATTATCAGCAGGGATTACCTGGCTGCGATTCGCATGAGGCTCATCGAAGGCCGCGCCATCGAGCCGCGCGACGGCGCCGGAACACTTCCCGTTGCGCTCATCAACCAAACCATGGCCAAGAATTATTGGCCCGGTGAAAATGCTGTCGGCAAACAATTCAAGGTCGGCGGCTACAACAAAAAATCCCCGTGGATCACCGTTGTCGGAATTGTGGGAGACGTTCACCAGGCTGGCCTGGCCGTTCCGGCAAGAGCGGAGATGTATCTGCCGTATCAGCAGCAGGATTTTGGGTACGAGCCGGAGTATCTCGCGGTACAAACCACGGGAGACCCCATGGCGCTTGCGGAACTCGTGCGGCAACAAATCTGGATGGTGGACAAAGAGCAGCCTGTCGCCGGCGTGATGCCACTCGAAGATCTCGTGGACGACAATCTCGCCTCGCGGCGAATGCAAGCTTCTCTGCTCAGCGGCTTTGCTGCGCTGGCTCTGCTGCTCGTCAGCGTGGGAATTTACGCAGTGCTCTCGTTCGCGGTCACCCAACGCACACAGGAAATTGGAGTGCGCGTCGCTCTTGGCGCGCAGCCGCGCGACGTCTTGCGAATGATTTTTTCCCTGGGCTTCAAGTTGTTCCTGGTGGGCGCCGCGATCGGATTGGCGGCTTCGCTGGCTCTCGCGCGTGCTCTCGTGCACTTGCTTTTCGGCGTGAGCGCCTATGATCCCGCGTCCTTTGCCGGCGTGACCATGCTTTTGGCGGCGGTCGCGCTGCTGGCTTGCTACCTTCCGGCGCGGCGCGCTATGCGCGTCGATCCGCTGATCGCCCTGCGCTATGAGTAAGCGCAAATCCGTTTTTCGACGAAACTAGGAACCAGCGGCTTCGGCGCCGACGGAGCCGCGAAGGCCGAGAGCGTCCGCTTCATCGCGCATCGCGGAAATGCAAAAGCCGATGTGCTCTTCGAGCGGCAGGCCCAGCTCTTCGGCGCCTTTGCGCACGTCCTCGCGGCTCACACCCTTGGCAAAAGCTTTGTCTTTCAGGCGGCGCTTGACGGAGTCGACCTCGAGATCCAGGATGCTCTTCGACGGTCGGACATAAGAACACGCCGTGAGAAACCCGGCGAGCTCGTCGCAAGCAAAAAGCGTGTGCTCCAGCGGCGATTGGCGCGCGACTCCAGAATAATCGGCGTGGGAAAGGATCGCGCGGATGACTTCCTCCGAGTAGCCGCGCTCGCCGAGAATTTTCGCGCCTTCCGCCGGATGGCCCGCGCCGGCAGCGTGCTCGTGGTTGGGCCAACGCTCGTAATCGAAATCGTGAAGCAGCGCCGTGATGCCCCAGAGCTCTTCATCGGCGCCTTGCTTGCGCGCGTAGGCGCGCACGCAGGCTTCGACGGCCAGCATGTGCTTGCGCAGGCTCTCCGATTCGGTAAATTCGCACAGCAGCTTCCAGGCATCGTCGCGTGTGGGCATGCGTTTCTCCGGGTTCAGAAGCCAGTAGTGTAACGCAGGAAGCGCGAACCCGCCCGAAGGGACTGGCGGACATCACGAATTCGAGGAATGCAGCGAAGTGGGCGCGCATTTGGCCCCCTTTTGGAATGGTTTTGAAAGGCGCGGCGAGGGTGCCCGTCCAATCGACTTCGAGAGCGACCTTATCGCCGCTGGCCACCTCGTTTCTGATTTCGTACTTCTGGCTGGTCATCACTTTATTGCCGCGTTCGGCCGCAGCAAAAATTCCGGCTAAGTCATCGCGACTGCCGTTCGAAAGAATTTGCTGGGAAGGATTTCCAGAACAACTTCTGGTGCGAAAAACCGGGCGAGCTCGTCGCCAGTCGGTCCGGATTCGAGTGCTTGGAGGTACTGCCTGGCCAGCGCAAGTTTCGCAGGTGTCGGTCCATGTAGCTTTCTCCTGCGGTGTATACCGCCCGGAACGACGAAAAATTCTAGCAAATGCGACGAGAGAGGAGTTTGCCATCGAGACGTGGCCGATCGAAACAGACTATTGGGATTTGGAAATGAGGAGTTCCAGCTCATCGAGGGAGCGCGGCCAGTCTTCGCGAAGGAGGCGAGAGAGGGCGCGGTCGGCGAGGAGCTTGCCCCCCGTTTGGCACGTAGGGCAATAGTTGGTTTCGTTGGAGGCGTAGCGGATGCGCTGGATTTTTGAGTTGCACCGCGGGCAAGGTTGTTTGTAACGGCCGTGAACGGCCATGCCTTCGCGGAAGGCGGTCACTTTTTCCGGGAACTTTCCGGCGGCTTCGACGCGGAGGTGATCGGTCCAGCGCGTGAGGCTGGAGCGGATGGCTTCGAAGAGGCGCTTGATTTCGGGAACGGATAGTTTTTGCGTGAGCGCCAATGGAGAGAGTTTGGCTTCGAAGAGAATTTCGTCCGAGTAGGCATTGCCGATGCCGCTGAAAAGGCGCGGATCGGTGAGGGCGCGCTTGAGAGTGTGGTTGGCGGAGAGAAGTCTAGCAGTGAAGTGATCCAGGTCAGCGCCCGGGACTTCTAAGCCTCCGGGATCCAGAGAGCGTAGGCCGGCTTCGCCGGAGACCACGTGGAGAGAGGCACGTTTTTTGGATCCGGCTTCGGTCCAGAGTAGAGAGCCATGGGGAAAATCAAAAGCGGCTAGGCCGCGAGGCGGGGAGATTTTGGGTCGGGCGGCGGGGGTTGAAACGGGACGCCAGTGAAGGCGGCCGGCGATCATCAGATGGAGGACTAGCCAGAGGTCGTCTTCTAGTCCGACGCAGATGCGTTTACCAAGGCGGCGGAGTTGGATTACTTTTTTGCCGGACGCGCTGGCGAGGGGAGGGTTTGCGGTGCGCAGGAGGAAGGGGCTCACGATGCGAACGGCTTCCAGGGTTTGGCCTAGGATGCGGGTTTCCAGGGCTTCGAGGTAAACGACGATGTCTGGGAGTTCGGGCATGGGGCTTGGTCGAAGTGGCTAGGCTCGGGCGCAGGAAACATCGTACAACGCCGGGCGTGGGATGGGGGTGGGGTGACCGCCTGGCAGCGGAAGAGCACAGCCACAACGAGTGTCCCGGCTACAGGAGCTTTTCGTCGGGGTGGAGCTTGCCATACTCGCTGGTGTAGTGAAGGGGGACGTCGCCGTAGGTGCCTTTTTCGCGGGTGTAGACCTCGCAGGTGTCGAAGGGCTTGGAATAGACGTGGATGCTTACGGCGCGCTGGTTGAATTCGGGTAGGTTCAGGACTTGGTGAACGGGCTCCAGAGGGTTGACGTAGGCGGGATGGGCTCCGTCCATTTCGTAGATTTCAGTGGGAACGATTTTGCAAGTGCCGCAGGTTGCGTCCTTTTGTTCGACGCGGAAATTTTGGACTTTCAAACGGCCGATGGGAGCGGACATCCAACAGTTCTGGTCGCGATGATTGTGGATGCGGCTGTGCTGGCCGACTTCCCAACAGATGGTCATGCACTCGAAGACCGCGTTTTTGAAAATGAGATTGCGGGTGTAGTTGCCTTTGGAGAAGAAGAGGTATTTTTCGAGCGTTTCGGGGCGGACGGAATGGTGGAGGATATAGTCCTGGACGGCTTCGAGAGTGAAGCCGCGCTCGGGAAGGGCGGCGAGGCCTTTGACCCAGTCTACGATGGCGAGTTGCTCGACGGCGAGTTGTTCTGGCATGGTAGGAAAATTATAACGCCGAAAAGAAGCAGATAAACAGGCAAAGAAGAAATTTCGCGAGTGAAACACGATATTCTGTAGGGTGATTGCGGTTGAACGGGGTAAAGACGGGGTCGCGGGAATCTTCCATGGAATTGCTTGGAAAATCGAAAGATGAGCTGCGCGAGATGTGCGTGGCGATGGGAGAGCCTGGGTATCGCGGCGGGCAGATATACCACGCCTTGTATGCGGAGAGAAAATTTGAGATGGGGCAGATTACGAATTTGCCGGCGGGTTTCGGCGCCCGCTTGGCCGCGGAAGCGACGATTACCATGCCCGTCGTGAAACAACGTTTCGAGTCTCGCGATGGATCGGTGCGCTATTTGTTTGAGTTGGCCGGAGGAGAAAAAGAAGGAATTGACCGAGAGGGCGCGGAGGGTGGAGAGAAGAGAAGACCTTTGAGGCCTGCCTCCGTGGAGGCTGTGTTTATGCCTAGCGAGGGGCGGCAAACCATTTGTGTTTCGACACAAGCCGGGTGTGCGGTGAATTGCCAGTTTTGCATGACGGCGCAGCTGGGATTGATTCGGAATTTGACGGCGGGAGAGATCGTGGCCCAGGTGCTGCTGCCGCTCGAGGAGCACAAGGAGCGGCTGGCGCCGAGAACAAATATCGTGTTGATGGGACAAGGAGAACCGCTACTTAACTATGAGGCGGTGATGGCGGCGTTGCGCATTCTGCTGGACAACGCGGGAGTGGGAATTGCGCCGAGGCACGCGACGCTCTCGACCAGCGGAATCGTGCCAGGAATCGAGCGGCTGGCAGCGGAACAAGTGCGGCCCAAGCTGGCGATTTCGTTGAATGCTTCGTGCGACGAGCAGCGCGACCAGCTGATGCCGATCAACAAGAAATATCCGTTGCAAGTCTTGTTGGAGGCGTGCAAGAAATTTCCGAGAGGCACGCGGGAGTATGTGACGTTCGAGTATGTGCTGCTCGGCAGAGTGAACGATTCTCCGGAGGATGCTCGGCGCGTGGCGAAAATGATGACGGACCTGGGACGGGTAAAAGTGAATTTGATTCCGTGGAATCCGGGGGCGCTGCCGTTCGCGGAACCGACAGAAGAGCGGGTGCATGCGTTTCATAAGATTTTGCTGGAGAAAGGCGTGCCGGTGTTCACCAGGTATTCGCGGGGGCGAGACGTGATGGCGGCATGCGGGCAATTGGCGTTGCTGCAGATTGCGAGCAGTGGGTAGTCGGTGGTAAGGGCTATAGGAAAGGGTTTTGGATTCGCAGGTTGTCGAATTTTTTGCCGTGCTGCAGGTCTTCGGTATACAGGATGCGACAGTCACTCTCGATGCCGGCTGCGACGATCAACGAGTCGTACCAGGAGATCGAGTGCCTGCGAGTCAGTTCGAGAGCTTGCCCGTAAAGAGAGTAGGAAGAGTGAACCGCGAGGAGCGGGCGAAACGTCACGGACAGAGCCTGTTCGGCCTCGGCCTGCGACATCGTCGGAGTGAAGCGGCGAAAAGCAACACTGAAGAATTCCTGAACAACTTGAAAGCTGACAATTCCCTTTCCGGATTCGATGGCCTCCTCGATAAGGCGGCTGGCGGTAAGGCGCTTTGAGGGAACGCTTCTGCTCAAAGCGTGGACGAAAATGTTGGTGTCGAGGAAGAATCTATCGCTCATTCATTTCGTCGCGCGTGTAGGGGCCGCCGGCATCGATGTGCTTTAGACGATCCATTAAAGCACGGTACGCCGCGACGTCGCCCTGACGGCGGGTGTAGAACTCTAGCCATTCGCGGAAGGCGGCGTTAAGGGTTTTGCGCTCCGACTTGGCGACCTGGCGAGCCTTTTCAATGAGATCGCCGTCCGCACTGAGAGTGATGTTCTTCACGACAACAGTGTACACGAAATTCGTGTAATTTGCAGGAAGTTGGTTAATGTCGGTAATATCTCGACGAAGGGTTCCTCCCATGACTGCAATGCCTGGAGTCGTCACGCACCGATATGATCCGGCTCGGGGCGCTTGTCTAAACGTATGCTCTCTCCCTGATCTGGAAGCTTCTCGGATCCTTGATTCCCTGCGACGCGAGTCTCGACCGACTCTGAAAGCCAACTATCTGGCTCGGCGACGTTGTACGGAGGAGTGGCTGGCACAAGCCGCGAGTAAGGTTCTGGGTCGGGCAATCCGACAGCGACCGGCGTACTTCTTCCTCGGTGATTTCTCCTACATTGTGGATCCATCTCGGCCGGCTGCCCTCGTGGTTCCGCTCTCAACTCTGTCGCCCGACACAATGACGTTCACTCTGGGTGACAGTATGAGCGTCGCGGAGGAGCCCGGGCGCCGGGTCTACAAACTCCAAGAGATGGCGGCGCTTTTTCATCAGGGAGAAGCTGTTGCGGGGTTCGGTCTATCCGATAAGGCTGGCTTCGAGACTCGCTTCGTTGAGGTGCAAGTGTGGGAAACCCCCTCGGCTTTGAGACCGAGGTCTTAAGAACGGATGCCTATTACAGCCATTAGGCGGCCGGATGTGGGGCCTTCTTTGCGGTAGGAGAAGAGGAGGTCAGGGCGGCAGGCGGTGCAGAGGTCGCTGACATAGATGTTTTGGGAGCGGAGGCCGGCAGCTAGGAGTTGGGAGCGGTTGGCTTTGCGAAGGTCGAGGAGGACGCCTTTGGGCGGGGGTTGGTGGCCCGGGGGCATCATATTGAGCCACTGGATGGGGTTGGGCTCGTCGCCGGTGCGGAATTCGTCGAAGTAGTCTGGGGCGTCTGGGAATTGGGAGAGGAATAGCGTGGCCACTTCAGTGCCTACCTGGTAGCAACAGCCGCCGATGGCAGGGCCGACGGCGGCTAGCAGGTCGGTGGGTTTGCTACCGTAGTGCATTTGCATTCTGCCAATGGTTTTGACGACGATGCGGGCTAAGGTGCCGCGCCAGCCGGCGTGGATGGCGGCGATGGTGCGTTTTTTCGGGTCTACCAGGAGGATGGGGACACAGTCGGCGGTTTGGATGGCGAGGAGAAGGCCAGAGCGGTTGGTGGTGCTGGCGTCGCCGCGGCAGGGATCGGCGGGGCCGTCGTCGACGACCTGGACTAGGTCGGAGTGGAACTGTTTTAGCGTAACGAGAGGGAGATCGGCGGCGCCGGCGGCGATTTGGAAGCGGCGGCGGTTTTCCTGGACATTTTCGCGGCTATCCCAGTCAGTGAAGCCTAGATTGAGGACTTCTTCGTTGGCGAGGTGGCTGACGCCTCCGGGGCGGGTGCTGAAAGCGTGAATTAGCCAGGGGAGTTTGGAGAAGGCGGGGACTTGGAGAATAGAGAGTCCCTGGGAAGAGCGGCTGGACCAAGAGGCGCGTCGAACAGGATCTTGGCGTTTGCGTGCGGAGTGATTGGCCGGACGTGATTTGGTGGAGGGCATGAAGGTATAAGTATAATCGCGGGCAGAGAAAGAAGTAACAGAGCCGGCAGTGCCGTCGATTGAATGCTAATTAGCAACGGGTTTCGAATCCGGCCAGGGGTAGTCTTCCGGTTACAAATCCAGATAAGTGAGTGTTGTTGTCGGAAGAGGAACCGCGGACTCTGGATCTGTTTCCAAGGCAGGCTATTCCTCGCGCAGGGCTACGACGGGATCTACGCGAGTGGTTCGCCAAGCGGGAATGAGGGTCGCGGCGAATGCGACCGCGGCCAGCAGTGCGGGCAAGGCGGCGAAAGTGCCAGCGTCGGTCGTGCTCACGCCGAAGAGCAGGCTGGCCATCACACGAGTCAAGACAGCTGCGCCAGCGAGGCCTAGAGCGATGCCGATTGCAGCAAGCTCCATTCCCTGGCGCAATACCAGCTTGATGACATCACCGGATCGCGCGCCAAGCGCCATCAGCACCCCGATGTCGTGAGTGCTTTGGGTCACGAGGTAGGACATCACGCCGTAAAGGCCCACAGCAGCCAGCAACATCGCAAAGGCCGCGAATGCAGCCAGCATGGTGGTCGAAAAGCGCTGGCGCGCCAGCGAATCGTACAAGCGTTCCTGCATGGAGCGAATGTCGTAAACCACCACGCCCGCATCGACGCCGTGGATTTCTTGAACGACGGCAGCCGATAGCCCAGCCGGATCGGAGGAAGTGCGCGCCACCAGATACGCGTCGTTCCCGGGGTGTTGCTGGTGCGAAAAATAGATCGCGATCTTGGTATCTGCTTCCAGGCCGTACTGTTTGACCACGCCCACCACACCCACAATCGTGAAAGGCTTCTTGGGATCGAACCAGAGGTGCTTTCCAATCGGATCATTCTGCGACCAAAACCGCTGAGCGAATTTTTCGTCAATGATGACTGCCTCGGGCATCTCCAACGTGTCATGCTCGGAGAAAAACCGTCCTTTCACCAAGGGAATCTCCATGGCGCGAAAATAGTCTGTGCTCGTAACGCGCATGTCTACCTGCAACTCCTGGCCCGGAGGCGGCTGATAGCCTTCCACGTTGATGCCTCCCCAACCGACTGATCCTGTGAGAGGCAGCGCCGAAACCACGCCTTCCGCTACCACGCCCGGCAGGTGCGCGATGCGGGCTCCAATTTCTTTATACAAATTAATCGCCGCTTTGTCCTCGTGGTATTTCGGGGCATTGGCGGCAATCTGCATCGTCAGCACGCGGTCGACGGTGAACCCCGGAGGTACGCTTTGTAAACGCACAAAGCTGCGAACCAGCAGCCCGGCTCCGATCAAGAGCATCAGCGAGAAGGCCAGTTCAGAAATGACCAATAAGCCACGCAAACGGTGACGCCGCAGATGCAGGCCGCCTTCGCTCTGACCACTGCGCCCGCCGGCCTTGAGAGATGCGTTCGGATCAACCTTGATAGCTCGCCACACAGGAGCTACTCCGAACAGGATGCCTGTTCCGAGGGATAGGCCGAAGGTGAATGCCAGAACCGACCCGTTGATGGCGATATCTTCGAGCCTGGGAATATTGCCCGGATTCATTGTGCGGACCATGTAAAGGCTCGCTCGAGCGACCAGGAGGCCCGCGGCCCCTCCGAGGACTCCCAGAAGAATACTTTCGGTTAGCAATTGCCGCGTGAGACGCTGCCACCCTGCGCCCAAAGCCGTGCGGATGGCCACTTCCTTCTCACGCCCCGCGGCGCGCGTGAGCAGGAGGTTGGCAACGTTGGCGCAGGCGATCAGCAGGACGAGCGCCACGGACCCCAGCAGCACGAGCAGCGCACGGCGAACGTCTCCGACGACCTGCTCTTCGAGCCCCACGACGTGCATGCCGAAACTGCGGTCGCGCTTGTCCTTTTCGCGAATGCGGTTGGCAATCACGTCGATATCGGCCTGCGCCTGTTGCACGGAAACACCGGGCTTCAGCCGCACGATGATGTTGTAGTTTTCATCGCCTCTTTGGCTCACGGCATCAGCTCCCAATGGCAAGGGGAGAAAGACGTCCACCCTGTCCATCGGCCCCTCTGACGGCATCACTTCGGCGTTGAGCATGAATCCGCGCTCGAGGACCCCGGCCACCACGAAGGGTTTCCCGTCGAGCGTGATGGTCTTGCCGACGATTTCTCGATCGGAGCTGAATGAGCGTTTCCAAAGGCGGTCGCTGAGGATGGCCACGGCGGGTTTGCCGGGTTTGTCCTCCTCAGGCAACAACAGGCGGCCAAGCAGAATCTTTGCACCGAGCATCTCGAGCAAGCTGGCTTGCGTTCGCATTCCATCGACGCGCTCAGGCTGCTCACGGCCGGTTAGCGTGAACGTGCGGCCCTGGGCGAGGGCCATTTGCGCGAAGGAATGGTTCTCGTTCTGGATGTCAGTGTACTGGCCTGGCGAGGGCCAGTCGCGGAGAATGCCGATGGCAGGAGAATGCAGCCATACGGCAGCTAGGCGGTCCGGCTGCGGATAGGGCAGCGGACGCAGCAACAACGCATCCACCACGCTGAAGATGGCTGAATTGGCGCCGATTCCAACGGCCAGGGAGACCAAAATCACCACAGTCGACAACGCGTTCTTGCGAAGCATGCGGCAGGCGAAGCGAAAGTCCTGGAACCAGATCTGCATGATTCCTCCCGCGTTTGTTTGGACGATAGTATGACGCGCGAAGATAGCCGGCCAACGAGAATTTCGACGTTTTTTGCGCCGAGCGGAGTGCTTCGAGAATTTGCGAGCTTGCATAGCAGGCCCGTGATGAATGAGGATGTGAAGGGCTGGAGAGAAAAAAAGAAAAGCACGGGGCTATACACCCGCCACTTCAAGAGAGACGCGAAAGAAAGGGGTGAGAGCGGCGTGATTATTGGGATGGGCGTGGATCTGGCTGAAGTGGAACGGATTCGGGGCGCGATTGAGCGGTATGGGGAGCCGTTTTTGCGGAGGGTGTATACCGTGGCGGAGAGGGAGTATTGCGAGCGATTCAAGAATAAGTATGAACGGTTTGCGGGGCGGTTTGCGGCTAAGGAAGCGGCGATGAAGGCTTTGGGGACGGGGTGGAGGCGTGGAGTGCGGTGGGTGGATTTTGAGGTGGTTCGGGAAAAGGGCGGGCGACCGACGATTCGGTTGGATGGGGAGGCGCGGAAGATTGCCGAGGAGTTGGGGGTGAAGAGGATTGCTTTGAGTATTACGCATACGGAGGCGCAGGCTTTGGCGCAGGTGATATTCGAAACCCAAGCCACGTAGTGCGTAAGTTAGTCCGGGCAGCCGACAGCCCGCAGCGAATCGACTGCCTATTGTCAGTAAGGCACTGAGAAAACCGCGGTCGACTTTCCGACTTTGTCCGCCGATGTATATCGTGGTAGATTCTGTAATAGCAGCATAGCCAGGTCAAAGCTATTCCTGCCTTGTACAAATAACTCATTCTTGTACAAATAACTCATTATCGAAACAAAAGTGGAACAACAAGCTCAGGTCGGAACTTATTCGTGCTCCGTCCTGTCTTCTCCAGACGAAATTCGAAGTCTGAGACCCTTTGTCAGACGTTCTACAACGCCGCACGACATACTGTTCGACCCCGAATTTTTCCTGAGTTCGATATCCAGTGGGTGGGAACCGAGGGTTGTCGTCGTACATAACAAGACGGAACTCGCCGGGGTCGTGTACGCGAAGGAAAAAATCATCCTCGGACGTCACCTTGGCGTCGTGTATGCGGACTTGAGCTTGGGTGGCGTAACTTCAGGAGATTCCGTTCATCAGGAAAACATATTCCGCATTGCAATGGAGAAGTTGCTTGCCATTCCGGGAACACGCGGTGTACGCCTACGAATTCTTCGCGGTTCCCCCGAATCGGCGGCGATTCACAAACTAATTGCTTCCAGAAACCTGGATGTTCATTTTTCGCGGGTCAAAGACCACGCTAGTTTGGCATTGCCGGATACGTACGAGCAGCTGCTGCAGAGGTTTGGAAGTACGACGAGGCACAACTTCCGTTACTATCGCCGGCGTTTTGAGGCTGCCGGTCATATCTATCTGGAAAGTCTTTCCCTGGATGAGCTGCGTTCTGCAGCCATGTATCTAAAACCGAGGTGCCTCATACCGAGTCAATCGGGGTCTGTCGAGAGACTTTTGGACATGGTGGCTACCGCGGATGAGGTCCTGGCGGTCGGACTCAAGCATCGTAGCGGTGAATGGCTAGGTATCATCGGCGGCGTGTATAGGCCTGGAGCTGGAGTACTGTTGCTGCAGCTTAGTAACGACAGTAAATTCCCGCGAGATTCGTTGTCCGTTGTGCTCCGCGGTTATCTAATTGAGACTCTTATCCGCCGTGGCATAAGGCTGCTTACGATTTGGGGCGGGACAGCTCCGCCGTTATCTCGATACGTGAAGTACATACCAACTCTGGGAATCTACCTCGATTTGCCTAGTTTCCGGTGGCGGTTGGCGCGTCAATTGGTAACAAAAGTTGGTCCTTGGTTGCCCAAGCGGCTGGGGCAAGATGCTCAATGGATTTCCCCTTTTCGTAGACGTTAGGCCGCCATGCAAATCCACAGGGGGCACTCCCGAAACCAGCTTGGCAATTGGCGTCTTCCAACATCTTTTGGATTCTGTTCGCTAGCCCAACCTTGTCCTCGTTGAGCCTCACACCAACGATTTGGGAACAACTTGCCGAGTGGATGCAGGTTGACCTATCAGGTAGTTCCCTTCTTCGGATGTGACGACGACATCCCGCCAAAGATTTGCAGGAAACATTCCCGGGACTTGAACACGCAAATAATTTGAGGAGAGCGCGGGCGTAATGTCGGCATGGTTGTGTTCATCACGGTGGAGGGTTAGAACGCGGTGGGTGCGACCGATTTGTGCGCGGCGAAAGGCGGCGGACTTTTGTTCGCCCAGGGACCGAAGTTCGCGGGCCCGGCGCTTGATGGTGGAGGCGGGGACGTGGTCCGACAGAGAGACGGCTTTTGTGCCAGGGCGGCTCGAGTAGGAAAAAACATGGAGGTAGGTGAAGGGATGGCGCTCGCTGAAGGCAACGGTGGCAGCGTGATCGGACTCTGTTTCGCCGGGGAAGCCAGCGATTACATCGGCGCCGATGGCGGCGTTGGGGAGGCGGTCGTGGATGAGCTCCAGACGGCTGGCATAGTGCTCGATGCGATACCAGCGGTGCATGGCGGCGAGGATGCGGTCGGAGGCGGATTGGAGAGGCATGTGGAAGTGTTGGGCGATGCGTTCGGTCTGGGCGAAGAGTTCGACAAGATCTTGGGTGACGTCTAGGGGTTCGATCGAGCTGATGCGGAGGCGTTCTACCGGGGTTTCGTCGAGGATACGGCGGATTAGGTCGATGAACTCTACGCGCGGAGAGAGGTCGCGTCCGTAAGTACCTAGGTTGATACCACTTAGGACGATTTCTCGGGCGTGGGAGACGTGAGAGGGTTGATGCGGCAGATTGGTGCCGACAGGTAGGGTTGCTTGTTCTAGCGAAGGGAAGAGACACGGGAATGCCTCCGCCACCGTTAGTTTTCGGATTTCGCGGATTACGGTATCGGCGGGGAGGCTGTGGCTTTTGCCGCGGACGAAGGGGATGACACAAAACGAGCAGCGGTTGTTGCAGCCATCTTGGATTTTTAGGATCGGGCGGGTGTGCTGGGATTCTCCGCCCTGGATGGGGGCGGAGAGGAATTCGGGATGGTTGAAGATATCGCCGGTGAGGATGTTGGCGAGGTGGGCGGCGGGCGAGGCAGGTCCGGCCCCCGCAAAGG